>Ga0187827_10002755_pt1 | contig 23546 bp, 20 predicted proteins | sample ETNtaG_39_FD_167969 | JGI IMG/M metagenome (GOLD analysis project Ga0187827, IMG submission 167969) | Marine microbial and viral communities from oxygen minimum zone, Eastern Pacific Ocean - ETNP2014_SV_150_PacBio MetaG (Illumina Assembly) | ecosystem: Environmental > Aquatic > Marine > Hypoxic... | reverse complement strand
ACCAGCAACGGCGCGCTCCGCCTGCTGGGCCGCTGTGTCGGCCTTGAGGGCATCGAGGTTGGCCACCGCCTCGTCGAGGCGGGCCTGGCTGACGTTGCCGGAACGGTGCAGCCGCCGAGCCCGCTTGAGCGCCGTCTCGGCCAAGCCTCGACGGGCCCCGCCAGCGAAGCCAAGCGGGCATCGAGTGCCGCCAGGCCAAGCTTGAGTTTGGCGTCGACCACCAAGGCCAGGCGCTGGCCGCGCTTGACCAGGCTGCCCTCGTCAACCACCAGGTCGCGTACCAAACCAGCGATCCGCGCCCGCGCCCGGGTCACGTCGACGCTCTCGACGCTCGCGAACACGGCTTTTTGTTCGCTGATCTGGGTCAGCTGCACGGTCAGCTCGGTCTCGCCCCGGGCCACGGCCGAGAACGCCCCGGCGAACAGCAAGGCGAGGACTGCGGATCGGCGGATCATGGCGGCTTCCCCTCGTGGATCGAATATTAGCATTATCTAATATAATGAAAATGGATATGGCCATCTTACCCCATCGTTCAAGACCGACCGGCCAACTTTAGGCCCCAAGCGAAGATGTGCTGGCCCCGCGGGTTCGCTTGCGCAGCTATTTGCGCTACCCTTCCTGGCGGGGGGCACGGCGGCCTGCCCCGACCAGTCCAGCTGGGAGCCTGGAAGCGTTGAACGAATGTCCTGCCTGCCGGGCCGGCAATCCGCCCGAAAACAAGTTCTGCGGCCAGTGCGGCAGCCGGCTGCCGGGGTGCTGCCTGGCCTGTGGCGCGCTCAATCCGGCCGACCACAAGTTCTGCGGCCAATGCGGCGTAAAACTGGGGGACACGGCGCCGCCGCTAGCGGCTGCCCCGCCCCAAACGGCAAGCGACAGCGAGGCCGAGCGCCGGCAGCTCACAGTGATGTTCTGCGACCTGGCCGATTCGACGGCGCTTTCCGAACGCTTCGATCCCGAAGACCTGCGCCAGGTCATCACCCAGTACCAGGACGTCTGCGGCGCCCAGATCGAGGCCTTCGGCGGCTACATAGCGCGCTACATGGGCGACGGCATTTTGGTTTATTTCGGCTACCCCCAGGCCCACGAGGACGATCCCGAACGGGCCGTGCGGACGGGACTGAGAATCGTCGAGGGCGTGGCCGCCCTGGAGCCCCGGCCGGGTCTTCGCCTGCACGTGCGCCTGGGCATCGCCACCGGCCTGGTGGTGGCCGGCGATATCATCGGCCAGGGCGCCTCGGAGGAACACGCGGTGCTGGGCGTGACGCCCAACCTGGCGGCCCGCCTGCAAAGCCTGGCAGAGGCCGACAGCGTCGTCATCGGCGATGCCACGCGGCGCCTGGTCGGTGGCTTCTTCGAGTACCGCGACCTCGGCCGCCATCAGCTTAAGGGCATCAGCGAGCCGGAACAGGCCTGGCAAGTGCTGGGCGAAGGTGCCGCCGCCAGCCGCTTCGAGGCCACTGCCGGCAGCGGCCTCTCGCCCCTGGTGGGCCGCCAGGAGGAAGTCGGTCTGGTGCTCAACCGCTGGCGCCAGACGCAAGACGGCGAAGGCCAGGTGGTGGTCTTCTCGGGCGAAGCCGGGGTGGGCAAATCGCGCATCGTCGAGGCGTTCCGCTCTCGCCTCGACGACGGCAGCTTCGGCGCCCTCTCGCTGTCGTGTTCGCCTTTCCACACCAACAGCGCGCTCTACCCGGTGATAGAATGCCTGGGCCGGGTCATGGGTTTCGAGCGCGACGATGCGCCGTCAGCACGGGCCGACAAGCTGGATGCCTTCATCGACAATCTCGAATTGCCGCCAGCCGACATCGCGCCCTACCTGGCATCGGTGCTTTTCGAAAGCGATATGGAGCGCTACGACCTGGCCCCGGGCAGCCTCGAGGAGCAGCGCAAGAAGGTCTCCGAGGCGCTGCTGGCATTGATGCTGGCGCAAAGCCAACGCCGGCCGATGATCATGGTGGTCGAGGATGCGCAATGGCTCGATCCCTCGAGCGCTGAGTTCCTCGGCCTCCTGATCGAGCGCCTGCGCAACTGGCGGCTCTTCATGCTGATCACGGCAAGGCCCGATTTCGAACCGCGCTGGGGCAGCCATCCCCACCTCACGACGCTGGCGCTGAACCGCCTCAGCCGCAGCGACAGCGCCGCCCTGGTACAACACGTCACCGCGGGCCGCGAGCTGCCCGAGGCAGTACTCGAGCAGATCGTCACCAAGACCGACGGCATCCCGCTGTTCGTCGAGGAGCTGACCAAGACGGTGCTGGAAACCGGCTTGGTCGAGGAGCGCGACGGGCGCTACCAACTGGTCGGCCCGCCCGGCGACCTGGCCATTCCGGCCTCGCTGCAGGATTCGCTGATGGCCCGGCTCGACCGCCTGGGCCAGGTCAAGGAGGTGGCGCAACTGGCGGCGGTGCTGGGGCGGCGCTTCCCACAGGCGCTGTTGGCCGCCGTCTCGCAGCTCGGCGCCGAGGCCTTGCAGACGGCACTGGATCAACTGGTCGAAGCCGAGGTGCTGTTCCAGAGCAGCCTGCCGCCGGCCGCCAGCTACGAATTCAAGCACGGCATGGTGCAGGAAACCGCCTACGGCTCGCTGCTCAAAAGCACGCGCCAGCGCCACCATGGCGAAATCGCCGAAACCATGGCGGCGGATTTTCCCGAGACCGCGGCCGGCGAGCCGGAGTTGCTGGCCCATCACTACAGCGAAGCCGGGCTGGCCGAAGCCGCCGTGCCCTACTGGCAGCGCGCCGGCCAGCGCGCCGCCGAGCGCTGGGCCAGCGCCGAATCGGTGGGCCACGTGGAACGCGGGCTGGAACTGCTGGAGACACTCCCCGATAACGCCCAGCGCGCCGAACAGGAAATGCCGCTGCTGCTCGACCTGGTTGGTGGATTGCGCATCCTCGACCGTTACGACGCCGCCCTGGCGGCGCTCGATCGCGCCCAGGCGGTGGCCGAGAACTACCAACGCATCGAGGACCTGGCGCAGGTGCACTACTACCGCGGCAGCATCTATTTCCCCATGGGAGACATCGAGGGCTGCCTGAGAGAGCACGAACTGGCCCGTGAAAACGCCCGCCGCGCGGACTCGCCGGAAAAGGAGGCGCGAGCGCTGAGCGGGCTTGGCGACGCCTATTACATGCGCGGCCACATGGCCACTTCACACCGGCATTTCGACGCCTGTGTCGAACTCGCCCGGGTCCACGGCCTGGCCACCATCGAACCCCCCAACCTGGCCATGCGCGGCCACACCCAGCTTTACCTCAACCAGCTCGAGGCCGGGCTCATTGATACCCTGAAGGCGGCCGAACTGGCCCGCCGACAAGGCAACGAACGGGCCGAGATGGTGGCCTCGGGCAGTTGCGCCGGCAAGCTGCTGTTCGACAACGGCCAGCTCACGGAGGCCCGCCAGAGCTGCCAGCACGCCATAGAACTGGCCAACGGCCTGGGCGCCCGGCGCTTCGATCCCGTCAACCAGGTGATCGTCGCCAAGGTAGCACTGATCGAGGGCCGGCGCGACGAGGCCATCGCCCTGGCCGAGCAGGCGGTGGCGACGACCCGCGAGACCGGCCCCAGGTTCGCCGGCCCCATGGCGCTGGGCACCCTGGCACTGGTCAGCGACCGGGAAGAGGTCCGCCGCCAGGCCATCTCGGAGGGCCTGGCGATATTGGATTCCGATTGCGTCAGCCACAATTATCTCTGGTTCTATCGCGACGCCATGGAGGCCTGCCTGCTGGCCGGCAACTTCCCCGGTGTCGAGGCCCTGGCCCAGGCCGCCGCCGACTACACCAGCGCCGAGCCGCTGCCTTGGATGGATCTTTTGATCGACCGCGCCCGGACGCTCGCCCAAGCCGCCACGGCGCCCGATGAAGGGACGCGGGAGCACCTGCAGGCACTGCGCGACCAGGCGGCCAGCGTCGGATTCAAGGTCATCCTGCCCTCGCTCGACGCCGCCCTGGCCGACTGAGTTCACGGAAACACTGCCGTGTCCACCGTCTTCGACGTCATCGCGCTGCTGCTCGGGCTGGCGGCGCTGTTTGGCTACGTCAACCAGCGCTGGTTCCGTCTGCCGCCCTCGATCGGCGTCGTCATCATCGCGCTGGCGGCCTCGCTGGCGGTGCTGGGGCTCGACGCCATCATGCCGGTCTGGGGGCTGGGGACGGCCTTGCGCACCCTCGTCGCCGGCATCGATTTTAGCGACACCCTGATGAAGGGAATGCTGAGTTTCCTGCTGTTCGCCGGGGCACTGCACGTCGATCTCGGTGATCTGCGTGAGCGCCGCTACGCCATCGCCGCCATGGCCACCATCGGCCTCTTGTTGTCCACGCTGCTGGTGGGGCTGGGCATGTGGGGCGTGTTTGCGCTGTTGGGCCTGGGCGTGCCCTTGCTCATGTGCCTAGTCTTCGGCGCCCTGATCTCGCCCACCGACCCCATCGCCGTGCTGGGCATCCTGAAAAGCGTCACGGTGCCGCGCACGCTGGAGGCCAAGATCGCCGGCGAGAGCCTGTTCAACGACGGCGTCGCGGTGGTCGTCTTCACCATCCTGGTGGCGCTGGCCACCACGGCCGGCCCCATCGGCGCCGGTGACGTGGTGCTGCTTTTCGTCGAGGAAGCGGTAGGTGGCGTGGTGCTGGGGCTGGCAGCCGGCAGCCTGGCCTTCGTGGCGCTGCGCTCGATCGACGAATACACCGTCGAGGTGATGATCACGCTGGCCCTGGTCAGCGTCACCTACGCCCTGGCCGGGGCGCTGCACACCTCGGGGCCGATCGCCGTGGTGGTGGCCGGGCTGTTGATCGGCAACCACGGCAGGCGCCTGGCCATGAGCGAGACCACGCGCGGCCACTTGACCAACTTCTGGAAGCTGCTCGACGAAATCCTCAACGCCGTGCTCTTTCTGCTCATCGGCCTCGAGGTGGTAGCGGTGTCGTTCAGTACCGCGCCAGCCCTGGCGGCGGCGCTGGCAGTGCCGGTGGCGCTGGCCGCCCGCCTGGCCGGCGTGGCGCTGCCGCTGACGCTGCTCGGGCTGAAGCGAAGTTTCACGCCGGGCGCCGTGCCCATTCTGACCTGGGGGGGCTTGCGCGGCGGCATCTCGGTGGCGCTGGCGCTAAGCCTGCCCGAGGGGCCCTGGAAGGAGGTGCTGCTCAGCGCCTGCTACGGCGTCGTGGTGTTTTCCATCATCGTCCAGGGCCTGACCATCGAGCGCCTGGTCAAGCGTCTGCTGCCGGAGCAGACGAACGATTGAACCAATAGGCCAGAGCCGCCGCAGGCAGCGCCAGCACCAGGGCCAGCAGCCAGAGCTGGCCGGCGCTGGCCGGTACGTGGCCGCCGCCCGGGGTCGCCAGCGCGATGCCGGCCGCCAGGATCATGGCCCGGATGGGCCACTGCAATAACCCCTGGCGGCAGAGATCGCCGATGCCGATGAGGTGGCCCTGCAGCGCCGCCGCGATGAGCACCACGCCGATCACCGCGTCGACGACGACCTGGATGATTTCGAGCCAGCCGCCCTGCATGATGAGGGCCGGATTGAGCACGAAGAAGAAGGGGATGAAATAGATGATGCTGCCCAGCCGCATGGCCTCGAAGCCGGTACGCATGGGCTGCGCCTGAGCCAGGCTGGCCGCCGCGAAAGCGCCCAGCGCCACCGGCGGCGTGATGAACGAGAGCATGCCCCAATAGAGCATGAAGAGATGCACGGCCATGGCGTTGAGGCCGGATTCGGTCAACGCCGGGGCCAGCGTGATGGCCAGGATGATGTAGGCCACGGTGACGGTGACGCCGATGCCCATGATGAAGCTGGCCAGCGCCCCCATGAGCAGCAGCAAGATCACCGAATCGCCGGCCATCGACAAGAGCTCGTTGGCCAGGGTGCTGATCTTGCCGGTCAGCGACAGCGAGCCGACGATCATGCCGATGCCGGCCAATATGGCCGCCAGTTCGACGAACAGCCGGCCGACGCCAGTGATGAAGGCGAGGAAATCATCCAGCGACCAGCGGCTGGCCTTGAGGAACTGGTTGATGCCGATCAGCAGCACGGTGGCGTAGTAGGCTGCCATGGCCTCGCGCTGCAGGAAGACCAGCATCCAGATCAGCAGCACGAAGACGGCGACGTAGTGCCAGCCCTCCTTCAGGGTCTGGGCCACCCCGGGCAGTTCCTCGCGCGGCAGGCCGGCGAGATTGTGGCGCGCCGCATAGCTGTCGATCTGCACGAAGAGGCCGAAGAAATAGAGTAGCGAGGGGATCACCGCGGCGATCACGATATCGGCGTAGGGCACCTCCAGATAGGTCGCCATGACGAAAGCAGTGGCGCCCATGATAGGCGGCATCAGCACACCGCCGGTCGAGGCGCAGGCCTCGACACCGCCGGCGTAGTGGGGCGGCAGGCCGATGCGTTTCATGGCCGGGATCGAGAGCGCTCCGGTGGTCAGCACGTTGGTGATGACGCTGCCGCTCATCGAGCCCATCAGGCCGCTGGCGAAGATCGCCACCTTGGCCGGACCGCCACGCACGTGACCCAGCAGGGCAAAGGCCAGATTGAGGAAGAAGCGGCCGCCGCCGGTGTGTTGCAGGGCCACGCCGAACATCAAGAAGCCGATCACCAGATTGGCGAAGGCGCGGAAGGGAATGCCGAAGATCGATTCGCTCGACACCGCGTGGTAGGCCACGGTGACGCCGAAGGTCTCGCTGGCGGCATCGAAGGGATAGGGCACGGTTTCGGCGTAGATGGGGTAGAGCGAAAGCACCAGCACGACCAGGAAAACCGGCGTGCCGCCGGCCCGCCGGCTGGCCTCCAGCACCATCAGCCAGAGCACCCCGCCAGCGATCTTGATGTGGTCGGGGGCAGCGTATTCCCAGCCCAGATCGACGATGTCGCGGGCCCACCAGAGCAGATAGAGATTGACGCCGATGGCCGCCGCGAAGAGCCCGAGATCGTACCAGGGCACGGCCGCACGGGCGCCCTCGTGGGCGGGAAAGATGATGAAGGCGAGCGGCAGCAGCACACCCAGCAGGGCGAAGAAATACTGCGTATCGATGGCCACGAAGCCGCCGAAACGGCCCAGGTTAAAAAGCTGATAGATCGAGATCAGGACGGCCAGCAGGGCCCCGCCGATCAGCACGCCGCGCCACAGCGGCGTCGCCCCGCGATAGCGGTGTTCGACCGTGGCCGGCGCGACCGGCGGGCCGGGCCCGCCGCCAGGGGCGGGCCCGTTGGTAGCCGTGTTGGACAAGGTCTAGCGGATTATTCGAACACCAAACCCATGCCGGCGCCCTTGAGCGCCGCCGCCCGAGCCGCCATCCACTTGGCAGCGAGGTCTTCCTTCGACATGCCTTCCTTGCCGGCCAGGCCCTTCCAGGCCGCCGCCAGCACACCCTGGCGCTTGATCAGCGTGTCCTGGTGCTTCTGAGCGGCATCGGACCACACCCCGGCTTCCTTCCAATAGCGCACGGCACCCTCGTGGTAGGGCAGCGCCCAGGTCATATTCTGGTTCTTGGCTGACCAGCCGCTGGCTCCCGGAGCGGCACCCTTGAAGTCGTCGTAACGCGCCATGATGCCCTTGGTAAGATTATAGGCCACGTCGGCCGACTGCGAGGCGTTGGTGACCAGGGCCGGGTAGGCGTAAGTCGCCCCTTCGTGCGGCGCCGCCTTGGAGAGATTGGCGCCGGCGCTGCCCATGTTCTTCTGGTAGACCGGATGGACCGCCGACATGCGCTTCCATCCCGCGGTGTCGCCGTGGGGCAGCGGCGGCCAATGGAGACCGCGCGGGCTGGCCGCCAGACGCTTGGCGTGCGGCGTTACCGTGGCCATGAAGGCGGCGTCGGACTGGCCGTTGATGATGGAATCGACCGAGGCTTTGAAGCCCGAGACCTCGACTTTCGTGACGTCGGCCCAGGAAAGACCGGCAAAGGCCAGGCTGGCGGCGACGTTCCAGTTCAGGGCATCGCCCGCCCGCACCCAGGCGACGCGCTTGCCCTTGAGGTCGGCCATGGTCTTGATGTTGGCATCCTTGGCGGTGCCCAGGGCCAGGTTGTAGCTGCCGATGGAAGTGGCCAGCACGCGCAGCGGCTGCGGCCCCCACTCCTTCGAGGCAAACAGAAACACGCCTTCCTGGCCGAAGTAGACGGCGATGCCGCAGGCGCAGAAGTCGGCCCGGCCATCGCGCAGCGGCGCCATGCGGGAGACGTCGTTCTTGCCCGGGATCACCCGCACCGTGGTGCCATAGGCCTTCTTCAAGGCATTGCCGATGGCCACGCTCTGGGCATAACCGGACGCCGTGGTGCCGTAGGCCGTCCAGGTCAGGTTTTTGGGCAGCATGACATCGGCCGCCTGGGCGCCGCCGGCAAAGGCCAGCGCCAGCGCTACAAATAGTCCAGTCAGTATGCGAGACATGAGAACCCCCTCTGTCAGGTGGAAATGCTATTCTTGTTGATGGTCGGCTCAACGACCTTTTCCCGGCAGCAGTATGGATCATCAGCGCGATTTTTCCCACCTTGATCCTGGCCTCGCCGGCTGGCCACAAAGAGAGGACTTGGCTGGTTATGAGTTTTCTTGTTCTGCTCCCGATCATGGTTGCCCTGGTACTGCTCCAGGCGCCGGCCCGGGCCGAAAAATCCCATGTCGAGGTATTGGGATCACTGCATCAGGTATCGTTCATCACCGCGCTTTCCTTTGCCGGCGCCGAGCAGCGGCTGGAGGCGGCCGGCTCCGAGGGCCTGCTGTGGGTCGACGCCAACCTGCAGGCGCGCCGGCCGGGCCGCTCGCCCGGTGTTGTCATGAGCCTGGCCCCGCATCCCGACCTTCCCGGGGTGCGCTACGCCGGCGGCTACAAGGGCAAGGACAAGCGGCTCGGCTTTTTGCTTTCAGAGGACGGCGGTGCGACTTGGCGGCAACGCGCCAAGGGCGGCGATCAGGCGCTGGCCTTCCATGCCCTGGCGGTGGCGCCGAGCGCGCCGGCCACCATCTACGGCTTCGCCAAAGAGGCCGGCCTGAGGCTGAGCCACGACGGCGGCCGCAGCTGGCAGGCCGGCGGCAAGCCGCCGGCCGAGGCCTTCGACCTGGCGGTGGCGCCGAATGATCCCAAAAGCGTCTATGCCGCCACGCGGGCCGGCCTTTTCGCCAGCCCCGACAGCGGCACCACCTGGCAGCGCCGTCATCCGGCCAAGGCCCCGGCGACCTTCGTCAACGCCGAGACCGGAGGCCGCCTGACCAGCTTCATCCACCGCCACGGCCTGGTGCGCTCAGAGGACGGCGGGCGCACCTGGAGCGACATCTCGACCGCCTACCAGGACCGGGCCTTGATGGATCTGGTGATCGATCCGGGTAATCCCCGGCGCTTCTACGCCGCCGCCGATACCGGCGGCGTGATGATCAGCAACGACGCCGGCCAAAGCTGGCTGAGCATCGAGGGCTGGCGCGACCAGGTGCCGGAGCGCATCACAGCCGGGCGCCGGGTTTTCGAGGAGAACTGCCAGGCCTGCCACGGCGAAAAGGGCCGCGGCGAGAAACCCGGCGACATCCATGCCCGCGACGAGAACGGCCTGCCGGTGGCGCCGCCGCTCGACGATTCGGGGCACGGCTGGCACCACGCAGACGCCCAGCTCGCCCAGACCATCCGCGAGGGCTCGCCGCGCAACGAGCGCATGATCGCCTGGAAGGATCTGCTCGATGGCGAGGCCGTGCGCAACGTCGTCGCCTACGTCAAATCGCTGTGGTCGTTTCGCAGCCTGGCCTGCCAGGGCCAGCGCCACATGCGCTGCATGCATTGATCTGTGCAAGATCATCGCAATTGACGATCGGCAAACCCGGAGATCGCCATGACCAAGGGACCCCGCGCCGTCGAGGTGCTGGAACGCAAAGCGCTTTATCAAGACTACTACCGGGCCGACAAATACTGCCTGCGCCACGAACAGTTCGGCGGCGGCATGGGCCGGCCGATCTGGCGCGAAGTGATGGAACGCGGCCACGCCGCCACGGTGCTGCCCTATGACCCGGTGCGCGACGAGGTGCTGCTGATCGAGCAGTTTCGCATCGGCGCCTTCACCGCCGGCCACCACCCCTGGACCATCGAAGTGGTCGCCGGCATCGTCGAAGAAGGCGAGGAACCAGAACAGGTGGTGCGCCGCGAGGCGATGGAGGAGGCCGGCTGCACCATCCAGGAACTGGAAGCCATCAACAGCACCTTTCCCTCGGTCGGTGTGGTCAGCGAATACAACTGGCTCTTCGTTGGCCGCGTCGACAGTGAGGGCGCCGGCGGTGTTTACGGCCTCGATTACGAGGACGAGAACATCAAGGTGCTGGTCGTGCCGCGCACCGAGGCCGAGGAGATGGTGCGCCAGAACCGCATCACCACCGGCCAGGCCCTGATCAGCCTGCTCTGGCTGGCCCTCAACCACCAGGATCTGAAAGCGCGCTGGACCTGAGGCATCGCCGGACGCTATTACATTCCTTGACCGGCCCCGCCCTAACCCAACCCCCGCGCCGCCCCCGTTTCGGAACCGCCATGGACGTCCGCCAAGGTTTCATCGACAGCATCGGCCAGACCCCGCTGATCCGCCTCAACCGGCTCTCCGACGAGACCGGCTGCGAGATCCTGGGCAAGGCCGAGTTCCTCAATCCCGGCGGCTCGGTCAAGGACCGGGCGGCGCTATTCATCATCAAGGACGCCGAACGCCGGGGCGAACTCAAGCCGGGTGGCACCATCGTCGAGGGCACCGCCGGCAACACCGGCATCGGCCTGGCGCTGGTCGGCAACGCCCGGGGCTATCGCACCGTGATCGTCATTCCCGAGACCCAGAGCCAGGAAAAGAAAGACATGCTCAGGCTTTGCGGCGCCGAACTGCGGGAAGTTCCGGCGGCGCCCTACAAGAATCCGGGCAACTACGTCAAAGTCTCGGGCCGGCTGGCCCAGGAACTGGCCGCCAGCGAGCCCCAAGGCGCCATCTGGGCCAACCAGTTCGACAACGTGGCCAACCGTGATGGCCACACCGAGACCACCGGCCCCGAGATCTGGCAGCAGACCGAGGGCAGCGTCGACGCCTTCATCTGCGCCGTCGGCACCGGCGGCACCCTGGCCGGCGTGGCGAGTTACTTGAAAAGCCAGAATCCCGGCGTTGTCGTGGGCCTGGCCGATCCCCTGGGGGCGGCGCTTTACCACTACTACAAGCACGGTGAGCTGAAGGCCGAAGGCTCATCCATCACCGAGGGCATCGGCCAGGGCCGCATCACCGCCAACCTGGAGGGGCTGGAGGTGGATGTCCCCTTGCAGATCCCGGACCCCGAATGGCTGCCCTATGTCTTCGACATCCTGCTTCAGGAAGGGCTCTGCCTGGGCGGCTCGTCGGGCATCAACATCTGCGGCGCCCACCGGCTGGCCCGCGAGATGGGCCCGGGCCACACCATCGTCACCATCCTGGCCGATTCCGGTACGCGCTATCAAAGCCGGCTCTTCAACGCCGACTTCCTGCGCCAGAACGATCTCCCGGTTCCCGAATACCTAGTACCTACTTGAGGCAGCCATGGAAATCCTCTTTCGCGACGACGCTTACGCCCGCTCCTGCGAAGCCACGGTCACGGCCGTCGACGAGCGCGGCATCCAGCTCGACCGCACGGTCTTTTATCCCACCGGCGGCGGTCAGCCCGGCGACTGCGGCAACTTGCGCAGCCCCGAGGGTGACGTCGAAATCGTCAACGCCGTAAAGGGCGACGGCCCCGACGGCGTCATCCACGTGCCGGCCGAGGGCGCTGCACCGCCGGCCGTGGGCAACACGGTGACGGCCGAACTGGACTGGGAGCGGCGGCACAGATTGATGCGCATGCACACCTGCATGCACCTGCTTTCGGCGGTGCTCAGCTATCCCGTTACCGGTGGTCAGGTAAGCGACGGCAAGGGCCGTCTCGATTTCGACATCCCCGAAGCCGTGCTCGACAAGGAGGAGATCGCGGCTGAGCTCAACAAGCTGATTTCCGCCGACCACGCCGTCACTGCCGAATGGATCAGCGATGCCGAATTGGCGGCCCAGCCTGAACTGGTCAAGACCATGTCGGTTAAGCCGCCGACGGGCGCCGGCCAGGTGCGCCTGATCCGCATCGGCGATCTCGACTTGCAGCCCTGCGGCGGCACCCATATCGCCCGCAGCGGTGAGATCGGCCCCGTCGTGGTACGCAAGATCCAAAAGAAAGGCCGCCTCAACCGCCGTGTCTCGCTGGCTTTCGCCGACTGATTTCTCGTAAAGGATTCGCTTTTGATGTCTTACGTGCACCCCGAAGTGCTGGTCTCGACCGATTGGTTGACTCAGCACCTGCAAGCTCCCGATGTACGCGTCGTCGACGCCTCCTGGTATTTGCCGCAGGAGGGCCGCGACGCCCGTATCGAATACGAAATCGGGCACATTCCGGGGGCCGTCTTCTTCGACATCGACGAGATTGCCGATAGCGATAACCCGCTGCCCCACATGGTGCCCAGCGCCGAGAAATTCACCAGCCGGGTGCGCAAGATGGGGCTGGGCGACGGCAACTGCATCGTCGTCTACGACGGCGGCCTGATGGCTTCGGCAGCCCGGGTGTGGTGGATGTTCCGCCTCTTCGGCCACGACGACGTGGCGGTGCTGGACGGCGGCCTGGGCAAGTGGCGGGCCGAGGAGCGGCCGCTGGAAGACCTGCCGCCGGTGCCCCGCAACCGCCACTTCACGGCGCGGCTGAACTCGACGCTGGTGCGCGACTTGGTTCACGTGCGGCGCCTGCTCGATACGAACAGCGAGCAGGTGCTCGATGCCCGTTCGGCGGGCCGCTTCGAAGGCACGGCGCCGGAGCCCCGCGAGGGCCTGCCCTCGGGCCACATGCCGGGCAGCCTCAACCTGCCCTTTACCGAGCTTCTCGACGACATGCAAAAGACCATGTTGCCGGCCGAGGAACTGCGCCAAGCCTTCGCCAAGGCCGGCGTGAATTTGCACAAACCGGTTACCACGACCTGCGGCTCGGGCGTCACGGCGGCCCTTCTGGCCCTTGGATTGCACCTTTTGGGCCATCGCCAGGTGGCGGTCTACGACGGCTCCTGGAGCGAATGGGCGAGCCGCGACGACACCCCCATCGAGCCCTGAGCACGGGCCGGCCATGATCATCCGGGATCTAAGGCCCGAAGACGGCGAGGCCATAGTCGAGTTGTGGCGGGCCTGCGGCCTTTTGCACCCGCTCAACGACCCCCATGACGACATCGCGATGTGTCAGCAAAGCGGCCACGGTGCACTGCTGATCGGCGAGGACGAGGGCTTGCTTATCGCCACCTGCATGGTCGGCCATGACGGCCACCGCGGCTGGGTCTACTATTTGGCGGTGCGGCCGGACCGCCAGGGTGGGGGCTTGGGCCGCCAGATGGTCGAAGCGGCCGAACTTTGGCTGACTGAGCGCGGCCTGCCCAAGGTGCAGTTGATGATCCGCGAATCGAACGCCGACGTGCGCGAGTTCTACCGTCGCGTCGGCTACCAGATTGAGCCCCGCGTCATCATGTCGCGCCGCCTCGACGGCAAGACCGCGGCCCTGGTCACGGCCGACCAGGCCGATCTCATCGAGACCACCGTCACCTACCTGCAAATGCAGGCCCAGCCCGAAGGCCCGGCCCTGCCGCCGCCGCCCGGCATTGCCGCGCTGTTGCGCGCCGACCGACCCAGTCTCGACTTTTACCGTTACCTTTATGACGCCGTCGGCCGCGACTGGCTCTGGCTTGACCGAAAGCGCCTGAATGACGAGGAACTGGGCGCCATCATCGGAGATCCGTTGGACGAGATCTACGTACTCTATGTGGGCGGCGTACCGGCCGGCTACGCCGAGCTCGACCGGCGCAGCCCGCCCGACATTGAGCTCGCCTATTTCGGTCTGATCCCCGGCTTCATGGGCCGCGGCCTGGGCCGCTTCCTGCTCGACAGCGCCATCCGCCAGGCCTGGAGCTACGCTCCGGCGCGGCTTTGGGTCCACACCTGCACGCTGGACCACCCCAATGCGCTGCCGCTCTACCAAAAGGCGGGGTTCCAGGTTTACAAGCGCGAAACCGGCTTCATGGATCCGAATGTTTAGGTTTTGGCTGTGATTTGATTTTCGTACCGATAAACGGTACGTAGAACGGATGATTCAGTGCTCCGCCAAGCACCACTGAGGAATATCATGACCATCGAGCGCGCCGATCTGGATAGCGGAAAGGTTGATTTCACAGATGTTGCAACGGGGCGGCGACTGCCTCTGGTTCATCCCGGCGAAATCTTGCGGGCGGACTTTCTCGGGCCGCTGGAGATGAGCGTCTATGCCCTGGCCAAGGCGCTGAAAGTGACGCGCTCGCGAATCAACGACATCGCCCGCGGCCGGCGCGGCATAAGCGCCGACACGGCCCTTCGGCTGAGCCGCTATTTCGGCACCACGGCGCAATTCTGGATCAACCTGCAAAGCCACTACGATCTCGAGGTGGCGCAGCAGAACCTGAAACAGATCGAGGCCGAGGTAACGCCCCGGGCGGCCTGACCGCTCAGCCCTCGCCTTTCACGACCCCGTCGGTCCAGGTCACGCTGCCGAGGCCGGCGAAACGGCGCCAGCGCTCGAGCTCGGCTTCGAGGCGGCGTTGGCGTCCCCGACCGAAACGGATTCCGGGCTCGAGCCAGAGCGCCCTGACGGCCAGGGCGTCGGCCTGGCGCTGGGCCACGAGGTCGATGCGGCCGACCAGGCGCTCGCCTTCCAAGAGGGGAAAGACGTAGTAGCCGTACCGGCGCTCGGCCTCGGGCACGAAGATTTCGATGCGGTAGTCGAAGCCGAAGACCCGGGCCAGACGGCGGCGGTCGCGCAGCACCGGATCGAACGGGTTGAGGAGCCTGAGCCGGCGCGGCGGATCGGGAACCTTGGCCAGCAGTTCGGCAATACCGGCCGGGGCGAAGAGCGACTGCAGCGATCCATCGACGCCTTCGAGCTGGACGACTTCCGCCCTCCCCTCGGCCACCGCTGCCCGGCACCAAGCCTTGGTCTCGGCGGCGCTGAGACCGCCCCAGAAGCCGGCCATCTGGCCCGGCGTAGCCAAGCCCAGGCGTTCAAGAGCGGCGGCACAGGCCCAGTCGACGGTGGCCTGGGCGCCGGGCTCGGCGTTTCGCAAATGCTCGGGGATGACGCGTTCGGCGAGGTCGTAAACTTTCTGGAAGCCCTCGCGCCGGGTGATGGCAAGCTCGCCGGTGCGCCAGAGGTATTCCAGCGCCGTCTTGCCGCCGTGCCAGTCCCAGAAGGCGCCACCTGCCCGCCGCACCCGGGTATGCGCGAAGTCGCGGGCCATGACCTCGCCGTCCTGGCGCACGCGTTCGCGCACGTCGTCCAAGAGCGCCTCGTACTGGCGCCCGCGCCAGCGCCGCCAGCGCTTGGCCAGGGCCGCCGCCTGTTCGCGAAAACGCCGCCGCCAATAGGGATAGAAGGCCATGGGAATGACGGCGGCATCGTGGGTCCAGTTCTCGAAGATCAGGCGGTCCGTTTGCAGGCGATGGAGCGCCGCCGGGCGGTAGCCGGAATCGCGGCTTCGCAGGATCATGTGGTGGGCCCGGGCCAAGCGGTCGATGGAATCGAGCTGCACGTAGCCCAGGCGCTCGATCAGGGCCAGCAGCTCGGCCTGCGAACGCCGGCCTGGCGCCTCGCCCAGGCCCTGTAGAAAGAGAATCAGCCGCCGAGCCTGGGCGGCCGTGACAGTCAGGCTCAAAACCGCCTTAATGCTGCAGGATCTGGCTGAGGAAGATCTTGGTGCGATCGCTCTGGGGGTTGTTGAAGAACTCGTCGGGCTCGTTCTGCTCGATGATCTCGCCCCCGTCCATGAAGATCACGCGGTTGGCCACGGTCTTGGCGAAGCCCATCTCGTGGGTCACCACGATCATGGTCATGCCCGATTCGGCGAGGTCGACCATGACGTCGAGCACCTCCTTGATCATCTCGGGATCGAGCGCCGAGGTCGGCTCGTCGAAGAGCATGATCTTGGGGTTCATACAGAGCGACCTGGCGATCGCCACGCGCTGCTGCTGGCCGCCCGAAAGCTGGCCCGGGTACTTTTCCGCCTGTTCCGGGATCTTGACGCGCTCGAGATACTTGCGAGCGGCTGCCTCGGCCTCCTCCTTGGGCAGCTTGCGCACCCAGATGGGCGCCAGGGCGAGGTTATCGAGCACGGTCAGGTGGGGAAAGAGGTTGAAGTGCTGGAACACCATGCCGACCTCGCGGCGGATCTCGTCGACTTTCTTGACGTCGTTGGTCAGCTCGGTGCCCTCGACGATGACCTGCCCCTTTTGATGCTCCTCCAACCGGTTGATGCAACGGATCAAGGTCGATTTGCCGGAGCCGGACGGACCGCAGATAACGATCCGCTCGCCCTTGTTGACGGTCAGATCGATATTCTTCAGCACATGGAATTCGCCGTACCACTTGTTCATGCCGACGATCTGGATCATGACCTCGTCGGAGACGGTCATTTGCGCGCGGTTTGTCGCCAGTTCCGTCGCGTCAGCCATGATTGCGAGCTCCCGTTTCCATCAATGCCCGGTGTGAAGCTTGTGCTCCAGATAGACGCTGTAGCGCGACATCCCGAAGCAGAAGACCCAGAAGGTGGCGCCGGCGAAGAAGTAGCCCTCGTTGGCAAGCCCGAGCCACTTGCCGTCGGTGACCGCCAACTGGGTGATGTTCAACAGATCGTACAAGCCGATGATCAGCACCAGCGTGGTGTCCTTGAAAAGGCCGATGAAGCTCGACACGATGTTCGGGATCGAGATCTTCAGCGCCTGCGGCAGGATGATCAGGCCCATCATCTTCCAATAGTTCAAGCCGAGCGCCTGGGCGCCTTCGTACTGGCCCCTGGGGATCGCCTGCAGGCCAGCCCGCACCACCTCCGCCATATAGGCCGCGGAGAACAGCGAAACGCCGATCAGAACGCGGACCAGCAAGTTGAAGTTGGTGCCGGGCGGCAGGAACAGCGGCAGCATGATCGCGGCCATGAACAGGATGGTGATCAGCGGCACGGCACGGATGAACTCGATGAAGCCGACGCACAACATGCGGATCACCGGCATGTCGGAACGCCGCCCGAGCGCCAGCACGATACCGATCGGCAGCGACGTCGAGATGCCGACGCCGGAGATCACCAGGGTCAGATAGAGCCCGCCCCACTTGTTGGTCTCGACCTCGACCAGACCGAAATAGCCGCCGGCAAACAGGAAAAAGGCGACGAACGGATAGCCGAGGCATAGGAACAGCGTCACGTATTTCTTCCACGGCGTACCTTCCGCCAGCACCCAGAACAGCGCGGCAAAGCCGAGAAAGATGCCGAGATTGACGCGCCAGCGCTCTTCCGCCGGGTAGAAGCCGTAGAGGAATTGTTGCCAGCGGTGGGTTACCAAGACCCAGCAGGCGCCGCCGCCGGTGCAGTCGTCCTTGCTGGAGCCGAGCACGTTGGAATCGATGATCGCCCAAGTGATCACCGGCGGGACCACCAGGTAGATCAAATAGATCGCCAGCACCGAGAGCACGCTGTTGTACCAGTTCGAGAACAGGTTGTGCTTGAGCCAGCCGAGCACTCCGATTTCTGAAGTCGGCGGCGGCAGCGACGGCGCGGGGGTGTGAACGACGGTCATCGGCTAGCGCTCCACCAGCGCGATGCGCCTGTTATACCAGTTCATGAAGGCCGAGATCAGCAGGCTGATGGTGAAATAGACGGCCATGGTCAGCACGATGCATTCGACCGCCTGACCGGTCTGGTTGAGCACCGTGCCGGCAAAGATGTGAACTAGGTCGGGATAGGCGATCGCCGGCGCCAGCGAGGAATTCTTGGTCAGGTTGAGGTATTGGCTGGTCAGCGGCGGCAGGATTACCCGCAACGCCTGGGGAAAGACCACCAGCCTGAGCGTCGGGCCTGGCCGCAGCCCAAGCGAATAGGACGCTTCGGTCTGGCCGCGGCTGACCGCCTGGATACCGGCGCGCACCGCTTCGGCGATAAAGGCGGCGGTGTAGACGGTCAGCGCCAGGGCCAGTGCCATGAGTTCGGGCAGGATCACCATGCCGCCGCGGAAGTTGAAGCCCTTCAGCTCGGGGTAGTCGAACGAAACCGGCAACCCGGTCACCAGCGCCGCCAATACCGGCAACCCGACAATCAGGGCGACCGAGGCTTGGAACAGCGGAAACTGCTGGCCGGTAAGATCCTGCCGCCGGTGGGCCCATTTGGTCATCCCGATGGTCGCCAGGATGCCGACGATCAGCGCCGCCAGGATCCATTCGGCACCGGACTCGAAGATCGGGCGCGGGAGGTATATGCCGCGCAAATTGATGAATATGGCGTCGCCAAAATTAACGCTCTGGCGCAGGCTCGGCAACTGCTGAAAGACGCCATACCAGAACAGTATCTGTAGCAAAAGCGGGATGTTGCGCACGACCTCGACATAAACGGTGGCCAGTTTGGCGACCAACCAGTTCGACGAGAGTCGCGCCACGCCCATGGTGACGCCGAGGATGGTTGCCAGGACGACGCCGATTGCCGAGACGAAGAGGGTGTTGACTATGCCGACAATGTAGGCCCGCCCGTAGGTCGACGCCTCCGAATATTCGATCAGCGTGAACAGCACCCCGAAGCCGGTGGGGTGCTCGAGGAACCTGAAACCCGAGGCAATACCGCGCTGCTCGAGATTGGTAACCGTATTGTAGGCGAGGTAACCGATTCCAGCGGCCAGCAATATCAGCGTCAAGGCCTGGTAGAACAGCGACCGTATCTTGGCATCACGCCAAAGCGGTGCCCGCGCCGGCGTGGTGCCAGCCGCAATCAGTTGTTCGTCCGCAGCCATTTCCCGTTTCCCCAGGGCCGGCCCCGCGCGCGCCCTTTCATCAAGGTCCTACGCGGATTTCAGGCGGCGGCATGCCCGGCGAGAACGCCGGACATGCCAATTTGCCATCCGAGACTTAGTATCCTACCGGAACGGCGGGGCGTACAGGATGCCGCCCTTGGTCCACAACTGATTGAGTCCGCGCGGCAGGCCGAGCGGGGTATTGGTGCCGACGTTGCGGGCGTAGGATTCGCCGTAGTTGCCCACCATCTTGATGATGTTGTAGGCCCAATCGTTGGGCAGGCCGAGACGCGCGCCGTATTCGCCCTCGACGCCGAGCAGGCGCTTGATCTCGGGGTTCTTCGAAGACCCCTTGAGCTGGTCGACGTTCTTCGATGTAACGCCAATCTCCTCGGCGATGATCATGACGTTGAGGCTCCAGCGCACCACGTCGCCCCATTGGTTGTCGCCGTGACGCACCACCGGGCCCAGGGGCTCCTTGGAGATGATGGTCGGCAGAATCATGTGCGCGCCTGGTTTGGCCAGGGTCGACTTCTGCGCCGCCAGGCCCGAGGAGTCCGTGGTCCAGACGTCGCAGCGTCCCGCCTCGTAGGCCGGCCGTACTTCGTCGGGCTTCTCGTACACCACCGGCGTGTATTTCATGTTGTTGGAGCGGAAGTAGTCGCCCAGGTTGAGCTCGGTGGTGGTTCCCGTGACCACGCAGACGCTGGCGCCGTCCAGGCCCAAGCCGTTCTTGACCCCAAGGTCCTTGCGCACCATGAAACCCTGACCGTCATAGTAGTTGACGCCGGTGAACTCGAAGCCGAGCTTGACGTCACGATCGAAGGTCCAGGTCGTGGTCCGCGACAAAAGGTCGATCTCGCCCGACTGGAGCTGCGGGAAACGGGTCTTGGCGGTGCTGGTGGAGAATTTTACCTTTTGCGGGTCGCCGAAGATGCCGGCCGCCAGGGCCCGGCAAACGTCAACGTCCAGACCGGACCATTCGCCCTTGTCGTTGGGCGACTCGAAGCCGGGCAGACCGGTGCCGACGCCGCACAGCACATGCCCCCTCGCCTTGATGTCGTCCAGCGTGCCGGCCGAAGCGGTGCCCGCGAGCAAAGCCGCCGTGGCGGCGACAACGAGAATTTTCCATGTTTTCATGATCGCAAAACCTTCCCTATTAAATTTCGGTCGGTTACTCACCGGCCTTGTCATAACTTTGCTTTGGCCACGCAACCGGGACTGCACCAAGTCGCGCACCGTTAGGATAGCACCTTGTCCAATGTCATGGCGCTTGGCAAGGCCGGAATCGGCCGGCTGGCGCGCGCCCTGGCATCGGCTGCCGAGCTTTGACATGATGCCCGCCGTCGCCCCGAGCCCAACCAGCGGACGCCAACATGAAAAAAGACACCACCATCACCCACGCCGGGCTGCATTCGCTGGACAATCACGGCGTCGTCAATCCGCCGATCTATCGCGCCTCGACGATACTGTTCCCCACCGTTGAAGCCTTTGCCGCGCCCGACAAGCCGCTCAAAGGCGGCACCTTCTACGGCCGCTTCGGCACGCCCACCCAGGAATCGCTGCGCGAGGCGCTGCTGGCCCTGGAGGGTGGCCACGACTGCCTGTTGGCGTCGTCGGGCATGGCCGCCATCACGGCGGCGGTGCTGTCGCGGGTGGGCGCCGGCGACCACGTCTTGTTGCCCGATTCGGTCTATGGCCCGACGCGGGGATTTTGCCAGCGTTTCCTGAAGCGCTTCAATGTCGAGGCGACTTATTACGATCCCACCATCGGGGCCGAAGTCGCCGGCCTGATGCGACCCGAAACGAAAGTCGTGTTCGTCGAGGCGCCGGGCTCCTACACCTTCGAAATGCAGGACATTCCGGCCATCGCCGAGGCCGCCCACGATGGCGGCGCGACCGTCATCATGGACAACACCTGGGCCACGCCGGTCTTTTTCCGGCCGCTCGATTTTGGCGTCGACATCTCGGTGCAGGCCTTGACCAAGTACGTGGTCGGCCATTCCGACGTCATGCTGGGCAGCGCCGTGGCCAACGAGGAACATTGGCCCGAGCTTTTCGACGTCTATTGGAAGCTCGGCTATTCGGTCAGTCCCGACGACTGCTGGCTGGCGCTGCGCGGCCTGCGTACCCTGTCGGTGCGGCTGGCCCGGCACCAGGAGACGGCGCTGACGCTGGCGCGCTGGCTGGCGGCCCGGCCCGAGGTGGAGCGTGTGCTGCATCCGGGGCTGCCCGAGGATCCCGGCCACGCCATCTGGCGACGTGATTTCTCGGGCTCCAGCGGGCTCTTTGGCCTGGTGCTGAAGCCGGTCTCGGCCGAGGCCCAGGCCGCCATGCTCGACCACATGCAGCACTTCGGCCTGGGCTATTCCTGGGGCGGCTTCGAGAGCCTGCTGGTGCCCACCAACATCGGCAAGCTGCGCACGGCCACGGAATGGCCGGCGCACGGCCGCACCTGGCGGCTGCACGCCGGGCTCGAGGACCCGGACGATCTGATCGCCGACCTGGAGGCCGGATTCGAAAGGCTCAACGCCACGGCCTGAGTGCAGGCGCCAGCTGCGATACGACGAACACCGCCACCGCCACCAGTACCATCGAAGGGCCGGCCGGGGTGTCCCAGGCCAGCGAGAGTGCCAGACCGCCGGCCACCGAAGCGGCCCCCACGGCGGCCGCCAGCAGCGCCATCTGCTCGGGCGTTGCGGCAAAGCGCCGGGCCGCCGCGGCCGGCACGATAAGCAGCGAGACGATCAGCAGAATTCCCACCACGCGCATGCCGCTGGCGATCACCAGGGCCATGACCACCATGAACAAGAGCCGCGTCCGGGCCACCGCCACGCCCTCGACGGCGGCCAGTTCCTCATGCACCGTCAGCGCCAATAGCTGGCGCCAGATCAGCCCCAACAGGCCCAGCGCCAGACCGCCGCCGGCGGCGATCCAGGCCACGTCGCTCCAACTCACCGCCAGGATGTCACCGAAAAGATAACCCAGCAGGTCGACCCGCATGCCCTCGATCAAGGCCACCGCCACCAGACCAAGCGCCAGGGCGCCATGGGCCATGATGCCGAGCAGCGTGTCGCTGGCCAGGCGCCGCTGGCCCTCCAGCGCCGCCGCCAGCAGGGCCACCAGCAGGCAGACCACGGCGACACCGACGGCGGCATTGAGATCCAAGAGAATGCCCAGCGCCACGCCGGGCAGCGCCGCGTGGGCCAGGGCGGCGCCGAAATAGGCCTGGCGGCGCCAGACCACGAAACAACCCAGCGGCCCCGTCACCAGCGCCACGCCCAGCCCGGCCGCCAGGGCGCGCAGCAGGAAATCATCCATCGGCAGGCCCCCTGCCCTCCCCGACCACGTCGCCGTGACTGTCGTGGCTGTGGTCGTGATGGTGGGCGTAGACGGCCAGGCTTTCGGCCGGACTGCCAAACAGCGCCAGGTATTCGGGATGGCGCTGCACCGCCTCGGGATGGCCCATGCAGCAGACGTGGCGGTTGAGGCAAACCACGCGATCGGTGGCCGCCATCACCAGGTGGAGATCGTGGCTGACCATCAATACGCCCAGGCCGCGGCTTTGGCGCAAACGCCCGATGAGGTCGTAGATCTCGCTCTGGCCGGTGACGTCAACGCCCTGCACGGGCTCGTCGAGCACCAAAAGGTCGGGCTGGCGCAGCAGCGCCCGAGCCAGCAGCACGCGGCGCAACTCGCCGCCGGAGAGTTCGTCGAGCTGCCTTTCGATCAGCAGCGGCACACCGACCTCGTCCATGATGTCACGGCGGGCACCCGGCGGGTAACTCAGGCCCAGCGACAGAAACCGACGCACGGTAAGCGGCAATACCGGATCGACGGCGAAGTGCTGGGGCAGGTAACCGATGGTCAGGCCGGGCCGGCGCTCGACGCTGCCACTGTCCGCCCGGGCCAGCCCCACCAGCAAGCGCACAAGACTGGTCTTGCCGGCCCCGTTGGGCCCCACCACGGTGACGATTTCGCTCTCCTCGACGCTGAGATCGACGTTCTCGAGTATGGGCTCGACCAGCGCCAAACTGACCCCTCGCGCCGCCACCAGCACTTTAGACACTAGCCGGCTCCCGGCACGAGGCGCAGGTGCCCCGCACCTCGACGGTCTGGCCCGAGACAGCAAAGTCATGCTCGGCGGCCGCCGCATCGATGGTTCGCAGCAGGCCGGTGATCTCGACCTCGGCGGCCTCGCCGCAGCGTTCGCAAATCAGGTACTGCGCCCGGTGCCCCTCGTCGGGACGGGGGCAGCCGATATAGGCGTTGAGGGATTCCAGCCGGTGCACCAGACCCTGGGCGATAAGAAAATCGAGCGCCCGATAGACCGTCGGCGGCGCCGCCGGGCGGCCGTCGTGGCGCAACCGGTCGAGTATCTGGTAGGCACCCACCGGTGCATGACCGCCCCAGACCAGTTCCAGCACCCGGCGCCGGAGCGGCGTAAAGCGGGCGCCGCGGCGGCGGCAGAGCTCGGCCGCCGCGGCCAGCGCCGTGTCGATACAAAGGTCATGATCGTGGTCGTGGCCGGCTGCCATCCCGTCGCTCACCATGCCCTCCCGCCAAGTCTCCGACTGGTCAACTATGTAATGTTATAGTATATCGTTCCGATGAGCAATCGCCGCACCTTGATCGCCGCCTGGCTGCTGATCTCTGCCGCCCTGTCCGCCCTGGTCGGGGCGGCCGGGACGGTCGGGGGGGCCCGGGCCGCCGAGCCGCTGGTCGTCGCCAGCATCCGGCCC
>Ga0187827_10002750_pt1 | contig 23577 bp, 22 predicted proteins | sample ETNtaG_39_FD_167969 | JGI IMG/M metagenome (GOLD analysis project Ga0187827, IMG submission 167969) | Marine microbial and viral communities from oxygen minimum zone, Eastern Pacific Ocean - ETNP2014_SV_150_PacBio MetaG (Illumina Assembly) | ecosystem: Environmental > Aquatic > Marine > Hypoxic... | reverse complement strand
ATGTTTAAAGTCTTTATTTTTTATTATCTCTGATTTGTTAACAAAATTTAGTAAACTATCCCCAACACTCATACCTTCTATCTCAAAATCTCTTATATCATCAGCTTGGGATGGAGTTATTAACAACAAAGCCAGAACCACGATCCCTAAAAGTTTTTTCATCACCCTACTCTATCAAAAATTAAATAATATCCGCGTAAAATTTTTAATAATTTCGCGTAAACATTATGGCAAAGAAATAATGATTTTAAATTAATGTTGATTAACAACACTTAAATGGTCGGGGCGGCAGGATTTGAACCTGCGACCCTCTGGTCCCAAACCAGATGCGCTACCAGGCTGCGCTACGCCCCGAATGAGATACTAATACAATAGATATCGAACATTTCAAAGCATAAACAATGTCAAAAATGTAAGAAATTATAAAGAATCTGCTATATAAGAAGATATGATTATAACATGTCCAGATTGCAATAAAAATTTCGATGTTGATAAAAATTTAATACCTGCCCATGGAAGATTACTTCAATGTGGTAGCTGTAATTATAAATGGTTTTTTGAATTAAAAATTAATAAAGAAAATTTTGATGAAGAAATAAAATCTACTAAAAACGAATTACCTGTAGATACTGAAACAATCATTCATGAGGCGGAAGCTACTTTAGAAAAAAATATTACAACTGAATCAACAATTACAAAGAATAACTATGAAAGAAAAAATATTAATTATTTAAAAATTTTGTTAGTTATCGTTATATCAATAGTAGCGTTTATAATTATTATGGATACTTTTAAAGATTTGTTAACATCTGTCTTTCCAAACATTGATTTTTTACTAAATAATTTATATCAATCAATTGAAGATATGAAACTTTTCATAATTGATCTAATAAAATAAAATATGTTAAGATACTTGTCTTCGCCTTTTAAGTGGTTTTTTAAATTAGAAGCTGCAAGTGGATTGATATTACTATTAAGCGCAGTAATTGCTCTTATAATAAGCAACTCTTCTATATCATTATTATATTTTGAAACTTTAAATAAATATGTTTTTATTGGATTAAATGATTTTGGACTTAAATTATCTATTTTACATTGGATAAATGATGTTTTAATGGCAATTTTCTTTTTTTTTGTCACTCTTGAAATTAAAAGAGAATTTATACAAGGTGAACTTTCTAATATTAAACAAGCAATACTTCCTATAATAGCAGCAGTCGGAGGAATGTTAGTGCCAGCATTAATTTATGTTTATATAAATTTTGGTAATATAGAAACTTTAAATGGTTGGGCCATACCTTCGGCAACAGATATAGCATTTTCACTTGGTGTGTTGTCTTTATTGGGATCCAGGGTTCCTATCTCTTTAAAAGTTTTCTTAACAGCATTAGCAATAATTGATGATCTTGGAGCTATAGTAATTATCGCTTTTTTTTACTCTGGGGATTTAAGTATATTTAATTTAGGAATGATGTTCCTGTCATTTATTTTACTGATATCTTTAAATAAATTTGAAGTGAAAATATTCTTACCCTATTTGATTATAGGTATTTTACTTTGGCATTTTACACATGAGTCAGGCATTCATGCTACTATTTCAGGTGTTTTATTAGCCTGCACTATTCCTCATAGAAAAAAAGAAAAAGACTATTCATTATTAATAAAACTTGAGCATGCTATAAGTCCATATGTAGCTTTTGGAATAATGCCTCTATTTGCATTTGCAAATGCAGGAGTATCTCTTGAGGAAATTTCTTTTTCATCACTTTTTTTGCCAGTTCCGTTTGGCGTATTGTTAGGACTTTTCATAGGTAAACAATTAGGAGTATTTTTATTTTCCTATATATCTATAAAATTAGGATTAGCACAAATGCCAAATAATTCTAATTGGATTGAATTATATGGAGTAGGAATTCTTACAGGCATTGGTTTTACTATGAGTTTATTTGTTGGAAATCTTGCATTCATTGAAAATCCTCAATACATTGATGGAGTTAAATTAGGAGTTTTGACTGGTTCACTTTTATCAACTTTAACTGGGTATTTTTTGATATTAACCACTTCTAAAAAATAAAAAAAAATTAGAAAAAATTCTATAGATAAAAACTCATACCATCATGAGCTGGTAAAATATTTGAAGGTAATAATTTTCTTAAATCATTGTAATCTAAATCAGAGTGTAAATTTGTAAGGATTGTTTTTTTAGGTTTAAATATTTTAATTAATTCTAATACTTCATCTAAGTTATAATGTGATGGATGTTTATTGTATCTTAAGCAATCAATAACAAAATATTTTAAATTTTTAAAATGTTTGTAGTCTTTCTTATAAATCATACTTACATCACTAAGGTAGGCGCATTTATCGTTAATTATAAATGCTCTACATTCAACTTTTCCATGTTTAACTTTTATACTTTTAATATTTAATTTAATGTCTTGATCTTTAAATAGATTATTTTTTTTAATAGGATTAATTTTGAGTATTGCTGGATAAGATGGTACGTTTATAAAACAATACTTAAAATTTTTTAGTAAATAATTTTTTGTTTGTTTATCTGAATAGATAGGAATTTTTTTTTTATTTTTAATAAAAAATATTCTTAAGTCATTTATTCCATGAGTTTGGTCAGCATGAAAATGCGAATATAACACTCTATCTATTCTTTTTATTTTATTTTTTAAAAGTTGAAACCTTAGATCAGGTGAAGTATCTATTAAAGTGTTACTAAATTTCGATGAGATAATCGCGCTACATCTTGTTCTGTAGTTTTTTTTTTCCGACCGGTTACATTTTCCAAATGATCCATCAGCCCGAGGAACACCCATAGAACTACCGCAACCTAATATCGTAAATTTTATTGACATACTTAATTTAAATTAAACAAAGTATTAAAATTATCATTAGTAATTTTTTCAATATCTTTTAAATTAATTTTTTTGATCTGCGCAAGTTTTTCTAAAGTATATATAATATAACTAGGTTCATTTTTTTTTCCCCTAAATGGAACTGGAGACAAGTAAGGGCTATCAGTTTCGATTAGCAATTTTTCATTTGGTATAAGTTTAAATGTGCTCTGAAGATCTATACTATTTTTAAATGTTATTATTCCACTTGCCGAAAAATAACTATCTAATGTTAACAATTTGTAAGCAAATTCTGTTGAACCTGTAAAACAATGCATAAGAATTTTTGGTTTAGAATTTTTATAAACATTTAAAATATCAAAAGTTTCTTTTTCTGCGTTTCGAGAATGAACTATAATAGGAATATTTAGATCTATTGAAGCTTCAATATGGCTTTTAAAGCTAGATATTTGATTATCACTAGAACTATGATTATAATAAAAATCTAAACCACTTTCTCCTATGGCGATAATTTTTTCATGAGAATTAATATTTTTTATAATTTCTTTTTTTGTTGTCTTGTCAGAAACTGTTTCATGTGGATGTATACCGTAAGTTCCATAAATCATAGGATCTAATTTAATAATTTCAATAATTTTTTTAAAACTATCATTTGTAGTACATATAGATAATATTTTTTCTACACCATTTTTTTTTGATCTAATAACAACATTTTTAAGATCAGCAAGCATTGGTTCATGATCTAAATGACAATGTGAATCAATCATCTTTTTCTATCTTCTTAAATAAAATATCTATTTTTTTAATTTTAGTATCAGGTTTTAAATTCTCATGATTTCCTATTGATTCTAAAGTAATGTCTTTTTGTTTCAAATTAAAAATTTCTAAAACTTTTAATGATGTTTCTGGCATAATTGGATTTAACAAAATAGAAATTTTTCGAATAATTTCTAAAGAAACATACATAATTGTGTTTAACCTCACAATATCAGATTTTTTTTTCCAAGGTTCTTGGTCATTAAAATATTTGTTAGCATCAAATAAACAATTAACTATAAAATTTGTATACAAATTTAATTCTTGATTATCTATATATGATCTTAAAGTATTTACATTATTGCCTACCTTATTAAGTATATCTGAATCTACTTTTTCAAAACTATTTTTTTTTGGTATTGTAAGTCCACAATTTTTATCATTAAAAGAAATAACTCTTTGACATAAATTTCCATAATTATTTGCTAAATCGCTATTTATACAATTCTCTAATTTTTCTTGTGTGATGGTTCCATCGTTTCCAAAAGAAACTTCTTTAAGTAAATAATATCTTAGTGGATCTAAACCATACTTATTAACAATTTCTAATGGATCTAGTATATTTCCTTTTGATTTAGACATTTTTTCTTCGCCTGATAATATCCAACCGTGGCCATAGACTCTTTTTGGTGGAGGTAAATCAGCAGCTAACAAAAAAGCAGGCCAATAAACTGCATGAAATCTTAGTATATCTTTTCCTATCATGTGAATATTTGCAGGCCAAAAATTTTTATATTTTATATTTTTTGTATCAGGATAATTTAATGCACTTATATAATTAGTTAACGCATCTAACCAAACATAAATAACATGATCTTTGTTGCTTGGAACTTTTACACCCCATGAAAATGATTTTCTGCTTACTGAAAGATCTTTGAGACCACTTTTTACAAAACTTATAACCTCATTGCGTCTAGTAATAGGTAATATAAATTTTGGATTTTCATCATAAAATTTTAATAATTTATCACCCCAATCAGATAATTTAAAAAAATATGATTCTTCTTCAACCCATTCTACTTTAGATCCAGAGTTTACAGATACATTTATATCATTTTCTTTTTTAATTTCATCTTCATTATAAAAAGCTTCATCGGAAACTGAATACCAACCAGAATATTTTGACAAATAAATTTGGTCTCTTTCTTCTAAAATTTTCCATAAATTTTGTACGGATTTAATATGTCTATTTTCTGTAGTCCTTATAAAATCTGTATTTGAAAGGTTGAGTGTATTGGATAAATTTCTAAAAGTTTTACTTATTTCATCGCAAAATTTTTTTGGATCGATCCCCTGCTCTTTTGCAGCACGTTGTATTTTTAACCCATGTTCATCAGTTCCCGTCAAAAATTCTACATCATAACCGTCCAATCTTTTGAATCTAGCGATTACATCAGACACAATACTCGAATATGCATGTCCCATATGTGGTTTTGCTGATGGATAGTAAATTGGTGTAGTAATATAAAAATTCTTATTCATTTAATAATTTTCCATTAAATTCAATTAAAATACTTTCGATATCTAAATTATATTCTTCACAATCAGAAATTTTTGATAAAAAATATTTATATAAATTATAAATTTTATTTTTATATTTTAGGTGATTGAATTTTTTTTTAAAATACAATTCTATAAAAAAAGATAGATTATTCTTTATTAATAAGTTTTTTTTAAATAAGGATTTATCAATAATTATTCTTAAAAAACTATCTATTGAAATATTATCATCAATTATATTTTCTTTGAATATATTTTGTAATAATAAAATTTGCCCTGGTGAACTATAGAAATTTTTAAAATCATCATTTAAATTATTATAAAAATTATTATTTAATAAATGATTTATTATTTGATCTTTTTTTTGTGGCGGAAGTATTAAATTAAATTTAATGCAGCGTGAGCTTAATGTGTCAAGAATTTTTGATTTATTATCGTATATTAAAAAAAAGTATATTTTATTATTAGGTTCTTCGATAATTTTTAGTAAAGCATTAACAGAATTTTTGTTTAGATACTCTACGTTGTCAATCATTACAATTTTTTCTTCATTATTAAAAGATGATTTATTTGTAAAATTTATCATTTCTCTTACTCTATTAATTTGATTAATAGTTTTAGCATCTTCATTTGTAATTAAAAAAAAATTAGTATGAGAATTTTTTTGTATCATTTTATAAGAATGATTATTTATTAAAATTGTATTTTTTAAAAAATTATAATTATTTTCTTCATTTAAAGAAAATATATAGTTAGCTAGATGATAAGCAAAAGTTGCTTTTCCAATTCCTTTATTACCGCTGAAGATAATTTTATTTGGTAGTAGATTTTTATCATATAAGTTTTTTAAATGTAAAAAAAAATCTTTGTAGCCAAATAAATTTAAATTATTGGAAGGTGTTATTGTCATATTGGTAAAAGTGAATTTATTTTTTTTAAAATTATTGATTTATTTTTTAAAATTTCTTTATTTGAGTCAATAATCATATAATTTCTTTTATTTTTTGATAACTTAATAAAACCTTTTTGAACTTTACTATAAAACTTAAGATTAAATTTATCATATCTGTTTTTAGGTCTTTTATTGAGTCTAGATTTAAGGTTTTTCATACTTACTATATTGATAAATGTAAAACTTGGTTTTATATTTTTTAATATTACTTTATTTAAATTAATAATAAGTTTTTTATCTAAATTCATTCCATAATGCTGATAAGCAATTGTAGAGTCTGTAAATCTATCAATTATAATAATTTTTTTATTATAGTTTTTTTTAATTATGTTGTGATAATTCTCATTTCTGGCTGCCATATATAAAAAAAGATCAGTTAAATTCTTAAAATTTGAACTTTTATTTAAAATTAATTTTCTAATTTTTTCAGAATTTATTGAACCACCGGGCTCACGAAGTTTTATAAATTTTATTTTTTTTTTATTTAGATATTTTTGAATATTTTTAATATGAAAAGTCTTACCAGAACCTTCTATCCCTTCAAAAATTATGATTGGATATTTATACATCACCCCATATTAAATAATTAACAGACTTTATTATTCTGGATATGATATTTTTTTTTTTAATACTTTCCATAGCAAAAAGATCATGTTCTGATAATAAATTACCTTCATAACTAATTGTTAATTTAGCTATTTTATCACCCTTGTTAATGGGAGCTTTTATTGGTCCATTATATATAATTTTTGTTTCTAATTTATTAAGTCTAGCCTTTTTGATTGTTTTATAAATATTTGAGTATGTATAAGCACTAACCAAATCTTTTTGCCCAAGCCAAACTTCTAGTTTTATAAACTCAGATTTTTTTTTTGCAATTTCAATTGTATCAAAATTAGTCAAACCCCACGTAAAAAGTTTTTGTGATTCTTTAGATCTAGAATTTTTTGTTTCAAAGCCGCTCCCTACAGCTATTAATCTTCTATTATTTCTCTTAATGGAAGATGCCAAAGAAAATTTTTCATAAGCTAGAAAACCTGTTTTAATTCCATCTGCACCAATATTTTTATATAAAAGTGGATTTCGATTCCCTTGAGTTATGCTTTCACCTCCAGTTCTATCCCATGTAAATTTCTTTTCTTTAAAGTATTCATAGTACTCTGGATAATTTCTAATTAAGTAATCGGACATTATTAATATATCCCTTACAGTAGATAAATTCTCAGGATGATTTATTCCTGATGAATTAGCAAAATTTGTATTATTCATTCCAATTTCTTTAGCTTTAGAAGTCATTAAAATAGCAAACTCTTCTTCGGAACCAGCTATTCCTTCCGCTAATGCAATGCAAGCATCATTTCCTGAGGCTACAATTATTCCTCTTAAAAGATTTTCAACAGTAATTTGATCACCTACCATTATAAACATGGAGGAATATCCAGCTTGAGAGAGTCTCCACGCGTTTTCAGATACAAAAAATTTTTCATCAAGGTTTATCTGCCCTTGTTTAATTAAATCAAAAGCAATTATTGAAGTCATTATTTTTGTCATTGATGCAGGAAATATTTCTAAATCTGGCTCTTTTTCATAAAGAATTTTTCCAGACAAATAGTCTTGAAGTATGACTGTTCTAGCTTTTATATCAAATTCGGCCGAATATGTTTTTGAGGATATTAATACAAAAAGTAATATGATCTTTATTAGGTAATTTTTCATATTTTTATTATTTCTATATTTTCAAAATTAAGAGGACTTATATCATCAAAAGCATTTTTTAAAGATTTTAAATTGCGAAAAGGTCCCAAATAAACTCTAAAGTTAGTATTTGAAATTTTATTAATTTTTGAGCTATTTATTTTAAGATCATCTTTTATTCTTTTTTGCATCATTATAGCTGTATTTTCATAATAAAAATCAGCAATTTTAATTATATATATAAATTTCTCTTTTTTTTGATTCTTTTCAATTTTTTTCTTATCTTCAGTCAAGTTAGTAATATTTATTCCATCCACAGGCGCTTTATTCGCAACTTCTTTTTCTTCATCATACATTTTTGCTTGTTTGGCAAAAAAAGTATCATTTTCTGAAACTGTTCGAATTTCTACATAAGGTTCATTTTCATTTATATCAAGTTCACTAAATATTCTCTTTGAAATAACGGAATTATAAAAATTAGGATATTTTGCATTTTTACCTACTTTTGCTAAAATTGATTTATTGTTCAAAAGATTTGTAATTTTAACAGTTGTATCTTTTTTTAGATTTTTTTGAAAAATAATTAATGATCTATCTTCAATATTTTTATTAACTATTTTTTGCTTTTTTAAATTATCATTAAAAACTAAAGTAAAACCTTTGTTAGAAAAAATATTGATTTGTATAATGTTTTCTTTTTTACTTTTGTTAATATTAGTTGTTTCACACGAATATAAAAAAAAAAAAAAAAAAAATATAAATCTATAATTCATTTTTAAATTTATCCTTTAATGTACATACAGCCAAAGCAAATCTTAATGATCTATTCCATTTCAATATTAGTTCATAATTATTAAAAATTAAATAAGCTGGTTCTAATAATTTTGAGTTTTCCACTATTTCTCTATCTGGGGTTATTATGCCAACTGTAAAATTTTCATTAATTTTGATATTGTCGTAATCAACAATATATTCTTTAAAATATTTTAATTTTTTTTTATTATTAATTTTTTTGGCCGATGTATTTAAAAATTTGATTGGAATATTTTCCTTTAATTTTACTCTATAAAAACATGGATTATTTTTATTCCATCCTAGCTTGTTAATATAGTTAGCTGCTGAAGCGAAAGAATCTTCGGTAGATTTCAAATCAATCAAATTATCATTATTATAGTCTATTGCATATTTATTGATAGTGGATGGCATAAATTGAAAATTACCAAAAGCACCAGCCCATGAGCCAAATAAAAGTTTTCTATCAATTACACCAGAATCAATTAATTTCAAAATAGTTATTAATTCTTCAGTAAAAAACTCACTACGTCTCTTGTCAAAACTTAATGTTGCAAGAGATGATAAAATATCCATTTTACCAAGATAAGTTCCAAAATTTGTTTCAATACCCATTAATGATAAAAGTAATTCTTTTTCTACATCAAATTTTGATTCAATATCTGATATAAAAGAATTATTTTTTTTAAATAATTCTGTACCCTTTTTTAACTTTTCTATTGAAGTTCTTTTGTAAATATAAGTTTTTGTATCTTCATAGAACTCAGGCTGATATCTATCATATTCAATAACTTTTGGTAAAAATTTAACCTTAGACATAGTTTCATCTAAAGTTTTTTTGGAAATACCTTTTTTCATTGCATAATTTTTAAATGAAAAAACCCAACTGTCGAAGTCTTCAGCTATAATAATTTTTGTGTTAATTAAGGAGATTAAACACAAGTAAAATATAATTTTAATTATTTTCATATAAGTCTCTTAAATAAATTAATACAGAAATCCATATTAAAATAAAACTTATGAACTTGTCAGTTGAAAAAGGTTCATTGTAGTAAAAATACCCTAATAAAAATTGACTTGTAGGTGTAATAAAAAAAATCATTCCAGAAGCACTTAGTCCACATTTTTCTACACCCTTAATAAACATAAACAAAGGAATCACTGTCATAGGACCAGCTAGAAATAACCAAAACATATTTATAGGATTAGATAAAGAAAAATCATTTAAACCTTTTTGAACTATAAAATAAAATATTATAAGTGCTACTGGTAAAATAAAAAGACTTTCAATAAACAATCCAATATCGGTATCAACATTGATTAGTTTTCTTAATAGATTATAAGTAGCCCATAATAAAGCAACAACAATTCCAACCCATGGAAATGTTATTAAATTAAAAGATAAATAAATTGAAGAACAGATAACTATAAATATTGAAAAAATTCTTTTTTTATTTAGTTTTTCAATTAAAAAAAAATTACCAAAAAAAACACTTAAAATTGGAAATACAAAATAACCGTAGCTAGCATCAATAATTCTATTTGTTGATACAGCATAAATCCAAGTAGACCAATTACCGAAAATTAAAAAACTTGTTAAGAATAAAATAATAAAATTTTTTTTATTTGTAAAAATTTTTTTTATTACATTCCACTTTTTAAATATTGTGGTTGTTAAGAGTAAAAAAAAACTTGTCCATATACATCTGTGAACGACAACTTCCAATGCCCCTGCAAAAGTAATATACTGAAAAAAATAAGTTCCTAATACACCCCACCACACCGATCCTATGGTTGCAGATAAAACTCCATTTTTAAATTCTTTTGTGTTCATAAAAGATAGAAATGAATGCTTCTTATACTATTTTTTTATTGAATTTAATAATTTTACTTATAAAAACATCGAAACGGAGAGATGGCTGAGCGGTTGAAAGCACCGGTCTTGAAAACCGGCAAAGGGGCAACTCTTTCCTGGGTTCGAATCCCAGTCTCTCCGCCATTAAAATTAAAAATTTTGGAAATTTTTAATTAAATTAGTTAGAGATATTTTGTCACTTAAAATATTATTTTTAATATGAATTAGACTTTCATCATCTAAATTAACTAATAAATCTAATTCATTTAATTCTGTTAAATTTAAATCATTAATTACAGATTTAACAAAGCCAGTCATTAGTATATCCATTTCCTTAGTGCCTCTGTAGGAAGCTCTATAAATAATTTTGTTTTTAAGCTCTTCTTTAATTTCAAACATAGATATATATATAAAATAATGAATAGTTATGAATACTTATTACAAGATATCAATAGAATAAAAGGCATAGGAACCAAAACTACAAAACTATTTAAAAAAAAGAAGATCAATACAATATTTGATTTACTTTGGAACCTTCCTCGAAATTCAATAGATAGAACAAATTTGCTTAAAATAAATGAATTACAAATAGGAAAAATACAAACAATCACAGTAAATGTTATAAAATACAATTTTCCAAGAATTAGAAATTTACCTAATAGAGTATTTTGTGAAGATGACACAGGAAAAATAGAATGTATTTTTTTTAATAGCTACGAAGGTTATATTAAAAAAATACTACCTGTGGGCTCAAAGATTACTATTAGCGGAAAAATTGGTTATTATAAAAAAAAATATCAAATAACTAATCCAAATTACGTATCTGCAAATACAGATTCAATAAAAAAAAAATTTTCTAACTATAGCCTTACTGAAGGACTTACAGAAAAAAAATATAATACAATAATTCAGCAAGTGTTGAAAAACATTCCAGATTTGAATGAATGGTTAAGTGATGAAATATTGAAAAAATTTAAATTCATTTCATGGAAAAATGCATTGTTAGAATTGCATGATCCAAAAAATGTAAAAAAAAAAGGAAACTTTTTAAATAGACTTATATTTGATGAGATAATTTCAACTTTTTTAATTAACTCGAAGGTAAGAAAAGCAATTAAAAAAATTAAAAAAATAAGCAAAAAATTTAATGATAAAGAATTTAACAAAATAAAAAATAAAATTGGTTTTGAGTTAACAAATGATCAAAAAATTGCCGTCGAAGAAATTAATAATGATTTAAAATCAAATCAAAAAATGTTTAGACTTTTACAAGGTGACGTAGGTAGTGGAAAAACTATCGTTTCATTGATTGCTTCTCTTAATGTTATTTCAAGTGGTTTTCAAGTTTGTTTAATGGCGCCCACAGAAATACTCGCCAAGCAACACTATAATCTTGCAAATAGATTATATGATAAAAATATTAATATTAAAATATTAACTAGTAAAACTGAATACAGAGAAAGAAAAGAAATTCTTAAAAATCTAAATAATAACGATATTAATTTTCTAATTGGGACACACTCACTTTTTCAAGAAAAGATTAAATATAATAATCTTGGTTTAATAATTATTGATGAACAACATAAATTTGGTGTTAAGCAAAGAAAAAAACTTTCTGACAAAGGAGGAAAAAACTGTGACGTACTCGTCATGTCAGCAACACCTATACCTCGAACCATGATGATGACAGCATTTGGAGATATGGACACTTCAATAATAAAAAACAAACCTATGAATAGGAAAGAAATTAAAACATATAGTAAACCAGAATCTAAAATTGATGAAATTATAGAATTTGTAAAAAAACAAATTAGCCAAAAAAACCAAGTATTTTGGGTTTGTCCCTTAATAGAAGAGTCAAAAAAACTTGATCAACAATCTTCAATAAAAAGATATGATAATTTGAAAAATATATTTAAAAATAAAGTTGGTATTTTACACGGATCATTAAATAAAGATGAAAAAAATAATATTTTATTAAAATTTTTAAATAGAAAAATAGATATTTTGGTTTCTACGACTGTTATAGAAGTTGGAATTGATTTTCCTAACGCAAATACAATAATTGTTGAAAATGCGAATAAATTTGGACTATCACAATTACATCAACTAAGAGGAAGAGTTGGTCGTGGTAACAAAGAATCTTCTTGTATTTTAATTTTTAAATCTAATTTAAGTGAAAACGCAAAAAGAAGAATAAATATTTTAAAAAGCACAAGTGATGGTTTTAAAATATCAGAAGAAGATATGAAAATACGAGGTTATGGTGATCTTCTAGGCTTTAAACAAAGTGGACTACAAACTTTTAGACTAGCAGACCCAATATTAAATGAAGATCTTTTCTTACTAGCAGAAAAAGAAGTTAAAAAAATTGATTTAGAAAATCAAAGTTTAAGTAAATATATGGGATTATTAAGATTGTATGATCGAGCTGATATTTTAAATGATCTTATTTAATTTTTTGGATTAGAAGTTCCAGCAGAAACTATAAATTTTGAAGCTTCTTCAAAAGTCATATCAAGATATATAATTTCCTTTTTAGGAAACATTAATAAAAAACCACTTGTTGGATTAGGAGTAGTTGGTACAAAGACATTAACCAAATTATGATTTGTTTTTTTGCTAATTTCTCCTTTATTATCTTTAGTAGCAAAGCCAACTGCCCATATACCTTTGCTAGGATATTGGATCAATACTACGCTATTTTTTTTACCCTTTGTATTTGCAAATGTCTCTGTCATCTGGCCTAATGCTCCATATATGGTTCTAAGAAAAGGTATTTTCTTTAACATATCATTTATTAAACTTAAAATTTTTTTTCCAATAAATGAAAGTGAAATAAAACCAATTAAAGAAATAAAAATTACAGATAAGACAATTTCTAAACCCGGTATAGAAAAAGGTAAGTAGTAGTTTGGATTTATTTCTTTAGGAATTATATTAGATGAAATGGATATTAAAAATAACGTTAAATACAAAGTAAACCCAAGTGGAACTAAAACAATTATTCCTGTGATAAAATAATTTCTTAGTCGAGCAATTATAGGAGTTTTCTTTTTTTTATGTTTTCTCATTATAAAATATTCTATTTTATAGCAAATATTTTGATTAAATCGAGCTTATCCTGTAGAAATGATGTTATTGATTTGGTTTATAAATGATAAATTTAACTAAAAAAATAAATGAATAGAAGGTTTTTTTTGCAAGTCCTTGGTTGTGGTTGTCTTTCAATAGGAATCTCTTCTTGTAGCACTGTACCAATTACAGAAAGAAAACAATTGAATATAATCCCTGAATCTAAGTTAAATGCTAAGGCAGCTAAAATTTATGAAAAAGTAAAAAAAAAAGAAAAATTAAGTGATGACACTAACCAACTCAATGAAATAAAAAATATAGGTAAAAGAATTGAATACTCAATAAGCGAATATTTTGAAAGATCAAATTTAAAAGATCCTACATATGGATTTGATTGGGAGTATATTTTAATTGATAATAAAAAAATTAAAAATGCATGGTGCATGCCAGGCGGAAAAATAGCTGTTTACACAGGAATATTGGAAGTTACTAAAAATATAAATGGACTTGCAGCAGTTATGGGGCATGAAATTGCACATGCTGTTGCAAAACATTCTGTTGAAAGAGCTAGTAGAAGTGTTTTGCTTCAAACTGGAACAAGTATAATTGATATCGCTACAGGTGGTAAACTTTCAACAATAAATAGATCAACAGGAATGAATACTGTAGGATTATTGTCACAAATTGGAATTATGAATCCTTTTAGTAGAAAACAAGAAAGTGAAGCTGATTATTTAGGATTAATATTTTCTTCTTTGTCAGGTTACGACATAAGAGAAGCTCCAAAACTTTGGGAAAGAATGAAGAAAGCTTATAAAGGTAAATTACCACCCGAGTTTATGAGCACTCATCCTTCTTCAGATAATAGAATTAAAAAACTTAATGGATGGATGAATGAAGTTATATTGACTTATCCACCAATAAAAAAAATTTAATTTATTTAGTGGTGAGCCCTGTTGGACTCGAACCAACGACCCATTCCTTAAAAGGGAATTGCTCTACCAACTGAGCTAAGGGCCCAACGTCGTTTCTTATATTGATTTTTTAAATTTAATCAATCTAAAATATTTTAAAGTATATTAATATATTTATCATGAAATTGGTTGAATGTGCCATTTTTAATATTTTTTCTAATTGATTTCATTAATTCTTGATAAAAATTAATATTATGTAAAGTTAATAGCATAGATCCAAGCATTTCATTTGAGTTAAATAAATGGTTTAAATAATTTTTTGAATACTTATTAAGATTAAATTTTTTGCAATTAATATCAAGTGGACTATTATCATTTTTATATTTTGAGTTACGTATATTAAGACGTCCATTCCAAGTAAAAGCAAGTCCTGTTCTTCCAGATCTTGAAGGAAGCACACAATCAAACATGTCTATTCCACGTTTTACGGCTCCTAATATATCTGAAGGTGTGCCTACGCCCATTAAATATCTAGGTTTATCATATGGTATTAAATTAGTAACATCGTCTAAAACTTTAAACATATCATTTTGACTTTCGCCTACCGCCAAACCTCCAAGAGCATAACCGTCGAATCCAATATTTATTAATTCATTTAGCGATTCAATTCTTAAATTTTTAAACAAACCTCCTTGAATTATTCCAAATATTCCTTTGTGAAGATTTGTGCCGAAAGCTTTTTTTGACCTTTCAGCCCAGTGAAGTGATAAATTCATAGATTTTCTAATTTTTTCATAATCTGAACTATTTTTTGGGCATTCATCCATAACCATAACTATATCTGAATTAAGAGTCTTTTGAATTTTAATGCTTTCTTCAGGACTCAAAATATACTTTTTTCCATCAATGTGAGATTTAAAAATTGCTCCTTTTTCTTTGTCAACTTTATTAAGATTAGATAAAGACATGACCTGAAAACCTCCAGAGTCAGTAAGAATTGGAAGATTACAATTCATAAATTGGTGCAAACCACCTACTGAATTAATTCTATTTATTCCAGGTCTAAGCATTAGATGATAGGTATTTCCTAATATAATTTCACTTCCTGTATCAATTATATCGTCTATAAATGTTCCTTTGATAGTGCCCTGTGTTCCAACAGGCATAAAAGCTGGTGTATTAATATTTCCTCTATGAGTCTTAATTAAACCTATTCGATAATTATCTTTGCCTTTTAAAACATTAAAATTAAACTTCTTTAATGCCATTAATTGCCATTATAAAATCTTAAAACTTATAATCTTATCTGGATTAGAGACAGATCCATTTGGTCCATTACCTCGTTTAATTTTATCTACATATTCCATGCCATCAATAACTTTACCAAATACTGTATATTCTTTATCTAAAAATGGAGCAGCTTCAAAGCATATAAAGAATTGACTATTGGCACTATTTGGATCAGAAGATCTTGCCATAGATACAGTTCCTTTTTCATGAGGCAAATCATTAAATTCAGCAGGTAAATCTGGAAAGTCTGAGCCACCCATGCCGGCTTTTTTTAAGTCAAATTCTTTTGATGAAGAATTGCCAAATTTTACGTCACCGGTTTGTGCCATAAATCCATCAATAACTCTATGAAAAACAACACCATCATACAGTCCATCATTAGCAAGTTTTTTTATTCTTTCTACATGTTTTGGTGCAACATTCGAAAATAGTTCAATTTTAACATCACCTGATTTAAGTTTTAATATCATTATATTCTCCTTTGAGTTTGCATTACAAAAAAATACTAAATTAATTAAAATTATAAAATTAATTAAATACTTATTCATATTTCTTCTTTAATGAATTAATTGTGCTTTTCGTAGTAAATTTTTTAATATCTCCATTTAATTCAATTACTTCTTTTATTAATCTTGATGATATAATTTGATTATTAGCATCTGACATTAAAAATATTGTTTCAATATCACGATTAAGCTTTTTATTCATTCCAGCTAATTGAAACTCATATTCAAAATCTGATACAGCTCTAAGACCTCTTAATATAATATTTGAATTATATTTTTTACACAAATCTGTTGTAAGAGTATTAAAAGAAATTATTTTAATTTGATTTTTATTAAATTTTAAATCAGAAAATAAAGCCTTGTTAACAATTTTAACTCTTTCATCAGCACAAAATAAATATTGTTTTTGAAAACTGTCAGATATAGCGATAATAATTTTATCAACTATTTTTAATGATTTTTGTATAACGTCAATATGTCCATAAGTTATAGGATCAAATGTTCCTGGATAGATGGCAGTTTTTTTCATTAAATTAAGTTATCATCTATTTTAATCGCAGAAACTACTTTTTCTTCTCCAGAAAGCTTAATAATTCTTACACCTTGAGTATTTCTTCCGGCCACTCTTATCTCTTTAACAGAAGTTCTTATAACTCTTCCTTTGTTTGTAGAAATTAAAATTTCATCACCTTCATTTACTGGAAATGAAGATGAAACATTACCATTTCTCGATGAATTGATAATACCTATGATGCCCTTTCCTCCTCTGTTAGTGACTCTATAGTCTGTATCTAATGTTCTTTTACCATATCCATTTTCTGTTATCGATAATATAAATTTTCCATTTTTTTTACTTTTATTATGATCAGTAATTGATAATGAAACAATGAAATCATTATCTTGCAAATTTATTCCCTTAATGCCTTTTGAAGATCTACCTTTAAAAACTCTAAGTTTTTTTGACTCAAATCTAATACACTTTCCTATTTTTGTGCTTAATATTATGTCTTGATCACTTTTGCAAATTTTTACACCAACAATTTTATCATTAGTATCTAGTTTCATGGCAATTTTTCCAGATGTATTTATTGAAGAAAAATCTTCTAAATTATTTTTTCTTATTTTTCCATTGGCGGTAGCAAATATTATATACATGCCTTTTGAATCTGTATTTTGATCTGGATAGGGCATAATGGAACTTATAGATTGATGGTTTTTTAAAGGAAGTATGTTAAATAACGATTTTCCTCTTGATGAAGAAGTCCCTTCAGGAATTTTCCATGCTTTAATTCTGTAAACTAACCCTTCTGTTGAAAAAAAAAGTACTTGTGTATGAGTATTTACTGATAAAGTTTGAATAACCGAGTCTTGCTCTCTAGTAATAATTCCAGTTTTTCCTTTTCCACCTCTTTTTTGATGCTTCACAGTTCGAAGAGCACCTCTTTTGATATAGCCCTGTAACGTAACTGTAATTATAACGCTTTCTTTTTGAATAGTTTCTTCAATATCATAATTTAATATAGCGTCAATTATTTTACTTCTCCTTGGAACAGAAAATTTATCTTTAATAAGTTTTAATTCTTCGCTTATAACTTTAAGTAATTCTTTTTTAGAATTTAGTATTTTATTATAGTATATTATTAATTCAGATAATTTATTAATTTCAAGTTCAATTTCATTTATACCAATAGCTGTTAATTTTTGTAGTCTAATTTCTAAAATAGCATTTACTTGTGGTTCGGAAAAACTATACTGGGTCGAACTTTTTTTATTTTCTATTATTTTAATAAATTTTTGTGATTTTGAACTTTTCCATTTGTTTTTTAATAAAGTATTTTTAGCTTCTTCTGGAGTTTTCGATGAACGAATTATTTTTATAATTTTATCTAAATTTTCTACAGAAATTGATAATCCAATTAAAATATGAGCTCTGTCTTCAGCTTTTTTTAAATTAAATTTGGTTTTTTTAATTACTACAATTTCTCTAAATTTTAAAAAATGTTCAAGAAATTCTTTAAGATTACATGATTTAGGTTTGCTATCAACAATTGCCAATGTATTAAAACCAAAAGAACTTTCGATTGAAGTATATTTAAATAACTGTCTTTTAACAGTCTCTGGTTCAACTCCTGATTTCAAATCTATAGCAACCCTTATACCTTCTCTATTAGATTCATCTCTGATATCTCTTATTCCTTCTATTTTTTTCTCTCTTACTAATTCAGCAATTCTTTCATTTAATATTGATTTATTTATTTGGTATGGAATTGATGTTATAATCAACCTATCTCTATTGTTTTTTAGGTTTTCAATAGATATTTCACCTCTAATTTTAAAAGAACCTCTTCCAGTTTTGTAACCTTCTTTAATAATATTTTTTCCAATAATAATTCCTCCTGTTGGAAAATCAGGGCCAGGAATATATTTCATTAATTCATTAATTTTTATTTCTTTATTATTGATAAGAGCAAGAGTTCCATTAATAACTTCACCTAAATTATGTGGTGGAATGCTTGTGGCCATACCTACAGCAATACCACCAGCGCCATTTACTAATAAATTTGGATATTGTGCTGGTAAAACTGTAGGTTCTCTTTCTGTTTCATCATAATTATTTTTAAATTCAACTGTATTTTTTTCAATATCGTCTATTAAAAATTGAGAAATTTTTGAAAGTCTGGTTTCAGTATATCTCATAGCAGCAGGTGGATCACCATCAACAGAACCAAAATTTCCTTGACCATCAATTAAAGGAAGGCTCATAGAAAAGTCTTGGACCATTCTTACTAAAGCATCATAAACTGCTTGGTCACCATGTGGATGATATTTACCAATAACATCTCCAACAATTCGAGCAGATTTTCTAAATTGTTTTGACCAATCAAAGCCACCTTTGTGCATTGCATAAATAATTCTTCTATGAACAGGTTTTAATCCATCTCTTATGTCTGGTAGTGCTCTACTAATAATTACACTCATAGCGTATGAAAGATATGACGAACTCATCTCATCATACATTGATATAGTTTTTATATTTTGATTTTTAGAAATTTCGTCTTTTTGCATAAAAACTAAAATGGAATATCGTCATCCAAATCGTTTTGTGGTTGTTGAGAGTCTTTACTTAAATTTTGATTACTGTTTTGTGAAGATGAAATATTTTGACTACCTCCACCTAACATAGTTAATGAAGAATTGAAACCTTGAATTAAAATTTCAGTTGAATATTTGTCTTGGCCACTTTGTTCATCTTTCCATTTTCTAGTGCTTAATTGACCTTCAATATAAACTTGTGCACCTTTTTTTAAATATTGTTGAACAACATTTACAAGGCCTTCATTAAAAACCACTACTCTATGCCATTCTGTTTTTTCTTTTTTTTCACCTGTGTTTTTATCTTTCCAAGACTGACTTGTTGCTAAACTCAATCTTGCTACATTTTTTCCATTAACCATTTGTTTAATTTCAGGATCTGCCCCCAAACGACCAATTAACAACACTTTATTTAAGCTTCCTGCCATAAAATTTAAATTTTTTTGATTTGATTTTTATATATATATATCACAATTTTACTTGAATATTAATTTAATTAAATTAAAGCAACAAAAATTATGCTTAAAAAGATAGTTATTAAAGGTGCAAAAGAACATAATTTGAAGAATATATCTATGGAGATACCAAAGGATAAATTTGTAGTCATAACTGGCCTTTCCGGATCAGGAAAATCATCTTTAGCATTTGATACAATCTATGCAGAAGGTCAAAGAAGATATGTGGAAAGCTTATCTTCATATGCAAGGCAATTTTTAGACAAAATGAAAAAGCCAAATGTTGATTTGATTGAAGGTCTTAGTCCAGCTATATCAATTGAACAAAAAAATACTTCAAAAAATCCAAGATCAACAGTTGCTACTGTAACAGAAATTTATGATTACATGAGAGTTTTATATGCAAGAACTGGAATACCATACTCCCCATTCACAGGAAAACCTATTACATCACAAACAATTACTCAAATTGTTGATAAAATTAAAGAATTACCAAAGAAATCAACGATATATTTATATGCACCAGTGGTTAGAGGCCGTAAAGGAGAATATAAAAAAGATATTTTATCTTACAAAAAAAGAGGTTTTAGAAAAATTAAAATAGACAACAAGTTATATGAAATTGATAATGTACCTGAGCTAAATAAAAAAATTAAACATGATTTATCAGTACTTGTAGATCGTATAGTAATAAATTCATCGCTTGGAAATAGATTGGCAGAAAGTGTCGAGACTGCAGTAAACTTGGCAAATGGATTATTGTATATAGAATACGAAAATGAAACATTGCCAAAAAAATTTAGAAAAATAGAAAAAAAAATTTTTTCTACAAAATTTGCATGTCCAGAAAGTGGCTTTACAATTGAAGAAATTGAACCAAGATTGTTTTCATTTAATAGTCCTTACGGAGCTTGTGAAGAATGTGATGGAATAGGAGTAAAATTAAATGTTGATCCAAATCTTGTTATTCCTAATGAAAAAAAAACAATAGCTGATGGTGCTATTATTCCATGGGCCAAATCATCAACTTTATATTATGCACAAACTTTATCTTCGCTATCAAAACATTATAATTTTTCTCTAGATTTAAAGTGGGAAAAGCTACCTAAAAAAATTAAAGATATTATTCTTTATGGTTCAGATGATGAAGAGATTAAATTTATTTATGATGATGGATACGAAAAATATTCTCATAAAAAAACTTTTGAAGGAGTTATAAATAATTTAGAAAGAAGATATTTAGAAACTGATAGTGATTGGAAAAGAGAAGAAATAGCACAATATCAATCAGATACAAAATGTGAAAGCTGCAAAGGATATAGACTTAAAGAAGAAGCTTTGAGTGTTAAAATTGATAAATTAAACATCAGTGAAGTGACAGAAAAATCTATATTAGATGCCATCGATTGGTTTAAATCGCTAGAAAAAGAATTAGACAGTACTCGATTAAAAATAGCTGAACATATATTGAAGGAAATAAATGAAAGACTCGATTTTTTACTAAATGTTGGTCTTGATTATCTTACTCTTTCAAGAGAGTCAGGAACCTTATCTGGTGGAGAGTCACAAAGAATAAGATTAGCTTCACAAATAGGTTCAGGTCTTACTGGTGTTTTGTATGTTTTAGATGAACCATCTATTGGATTGCATCAAAAAGATAATATAAAATTAATTAACGCATTAAAAAGATTAAGAGACTTGGGTAATACTGTAATAGTTGTTGAGCATGATACTGAAACAATTGAAAATGCTGATCATATAATTGATCTTGGTCCTGAAGCAGGAAATAATGGTGGCGAAATTGTTGTTCAAGGAGATTTTGAATCAATTCTTAAAAGTGAAAAAAGTATAACAGGAAAATATTTATCTCATAAGTATTTTATTCCAATACCAAAAAATAGACGACTAGCTAAAAATGGAAGATTTTTAGAAATAAGTGGAGCTACAGGTAATAATTTAAAAAATGTTAATTTAAAAATTCCTTTAGGAAGTTTAACTTGTGTGACGGGAGTATCGGGAAGTGGAAAATCAACTATGATTTTACAAACTTTATATAATGCATTAAATATTACTCTTAACAATAATAAATCAAGAAAAATACCCAAGCCTTTTAAAGGATTTAAAGGTATTGAGCTAGTAGATAAAGTTATTGATATAGATCAATCGCCAATTGGTAGAACGCCAAGATCTAATCCAGCTACTTACACGGGAGCCTTTGGACCGATAAGAGATTGGTTTACAGCCTTGCCTGAGTCAAAAAGCAGAGGATATAAGCCTGGTAGATTTTCATTCAATGTAAAAGGTGGAAGATGCGAAGCGTGTGAAGGTGATGGTGTAATAACTTATGAGATGCATTTTTTACCTGACGTTTATATTCAATGCGATGAATGCAAAGGAACTAGATATAATAGAGAAACTTTAGAAGTTAAATTTAAAGATAAAAGTATAGCTGATGTGTTAAATATGACTGTAGATGAAGGTTGTGAATATTTTGAGAATATTTCAAATATAAGATCAAAATTATTAACATTAAAGAAAGTGGGACTTGGTTATATAAAAATCGGTCAGCAAGCCACTACACTTTCTGGTGGTGAAGCACAAAGAATTAAACTTGCTAAAGAATTATCAAAAAGATCAACTGGTAGAACAATGTATATATTAGATGAACCAACTACAGGTTTGCATCAACATGATATAAAAAAACTACTAGAAATTTTACAAGCTTTTGTTTCGACTGGAAACACAGTTGTTGTTATAGAGCACAATCTTGATGTAATCAAAACTGCAGATTATATAGTAGATATGGGCCCTGAAGGTGGTGTTAAGGGTGGTCAAATAATTGCGGAAGGAAAACCTGAGGAAATTTCTAATATAAAAGAAAGTTACACGGGTCAATTTCTCAAAAATATATTAAATAATAAATTCAAAAAAATAGCTTAATAAAAGCTTTTTAATAGTATATAAAAACAATAAAAATGAGTGATTTTTTTAGTTCTTTGACGAAGGTAGTACACACTTCTATTATTTTAGCAGTTGTTCTTTTTTTATTTTTATTTGTTGGAAATGGCGGATTTACTTTTGATCAACTTTTTTGGAGTTGGCTATTTAGATATTTCCATGTAGTAGCGGGAGTAATGTGGATTGGTTTATTATGGTATTTTAATTTTGTACAAGTACCAAATATGTCAAAAATAACTGATGAACAAAAACCAGCAATTACTAAAGTTATAGCTCCTGCAGCACTATTTTGGTTTAGATGGGCAGCTTTTGCAACAATTGTGACTGGTTTGATAGTTGCGTTCCTTAATGGATATGTCCATGAAGCTATGACACTTGGCTTAGGAAGCGGTGGTGGAAAATATACAGCTATAGGTATAGGTATGTGGCTAGGTATAATTATGGCTTTCAATGTATGGTTTATAATCTGGCCAAATCAAAAAAAAGTTTTGGGAATTATTGAAGCAACATCCGAAGAAAAACCAGTTGCAGCAAAAAAAGCATTAATTGCATCAAGAACAAATACTCTTCTTTCACTACCAATGTTATTGTCAATGGTAGCTGCGCAAAATTTGTATTAATTTTATTCTTTTTCTTCTTTTAAGATAGTTTTTTGAGAAACATTTAATCTTACTAAAATAGGATTAGCTATATATATAGAAGAATATGTACCTATTATAACTCCAAGTATCATTGCAAAGGAAAAACCTTTTAGAATAGCACCACCAAATATAAATATAGACAAAAGAGCAAGCAATGTTGTTATTGAT
>Ga0187827_10002749_pt1 | contig 23578 bp, 19 predicted proteins | sample ETNtaG_39_FD_167969 | JGI IMG/M metagenome (GOLD analysis project Ga0187827, IMG submission 167969) | Marine microbial and viral communities from oxygen minimum zone, Eastern Pacific Ocean - ETNP2014_SV_150_PacBio MetaG (Illumina Assembly) | ecosystem: Environmental > Aquatic > Marine > Hypoxic... | reverse complement strand
TTGAAGTATGTACTTGAAAAAATTGAAGAGGAGGGCTTGGAGAATCGTTGGCAACGACATAAGGATAATGCAGAATTTACACGCAATTGGGCTTTAGAATTGGGACAGTCATTGTTCCCTGAAAACGGATTTGAATCTGATACGATAACCTGTATACAAAATGATGCAAAATGGGATATTAATTATATCAATAGTAAATTGCTTAAAAGATCATTCAGAATGGATAGAGGGTATGGGAAACTGAGAGGCAAGGCATTTAGAATTGCCCATATGGGTAATGTGTTAAGATCAGATTTAATAGAATATTTAAATAATTTTAATGAGGTATTAAATGAAAAAAATCTTGGTATCAGATCCAATAGCTGATAAAGGCATAGCAATTCTGGATAAAGCAGGGTTTGAAGTAATATATAATCCAAACCCCACTATTGAGGAGTTACATACATTGGTAAGTAGTATTGATGGCTGGGTTGTGCGATCCGGAACAAAAATTACCTCAGATCTGCTAAAAGATGCAGGTAAGCTGCAGGTCATTGGGAGGGCAGGTGTTGGTGTTGATAATATTGATATTAAAGAAGCAACAAACCAAGGTGTCGTTGTAATGAATAACCCTGATGGAAATACCATCTCAGCTGCAGAACATACCATAGCCATGATGATGGCATTATCACGTAACATTCAATTGGGTCATTTGGGAATAATACAAGGTGAATGGAATCGCTCTAATTTGGTTGGGAATGAGTTAAAGGGTAAAATATTAGGGGTTGTTGGTTTAGGAAGAATTGGCAGAGAAGTAATTAAAAGAGCACTGGGCTTGGATATGAAAATCATTGGACATGATCCTTTTGTTAGCCAAGATGTATTTGATGCTGAAAAAGTTACTATAGTTGATTTAGATGTACTATGTGCTGATTCTGATTATATAACATTACATTTACCACTTTTGGACTCTACAAAGGATTTATTTGATATTAACAGACTATCTAGAATGAAACCAACAGCTCGTATTATTAATGTTGCTCGTGGTGGTATAATAAATGAATTGGATTTAGCTGATTCACTAAACAATGATATTATTTCAGGTGCAGCAGTGGATGTTTTCAAAAAAGAACCTTTGGATACAGCCAGTCCCTTGATATCTGCAAAGAATATTCTTTTGACCCCACATCTAGGTGCTTCTACTTTTGAAGCATCTGAAGGTGTTTCCTCTGGAATATGTCGTCAAATCAGAGATTTTATTTTGGAAGATAAACTGTCAAACTCCATCAATATGCCTATCAGAGACATGGCTCAACTTAAGAAAATAAAACCTTATCTTGATTTATCTAAAATGTTGGGTAAGATCCAAACACAACTGGCAGGTTCTCCCATTAAATCAGTCTCAATAGAGTGTTTTGGAAATATTGAGGATTCAAAACCGATTGCCTTATCATTTTTAATCGGCATGTTTAATAATATGACGGATAACAGAATCAATTTTGTAAATGCTTCTGTCATTGCAAAAGAACGTGGTATATCTTTAACTCACAGCTTTAATACTGAACCAGTTTCATTTTCTAATTTAATTGTTGCTCATTTGGTTACTGAAAATAGTACGATTGAGGTGGCGGGGTCAGTATTTGGTGATCAGCACTCAAGAATTGTTGATATCATGGGTTATGAAGTAGATTTTCGACCAGAAGGCAACATGCTCTTTGTTCAAAATAAGGATGTCCCTGGCGTGATTGGTAAAGTTGGTATGATGTTAGGAGAAGGTAGTGTGAATATAGCAGAATATTTATTAAGTCGCGTAGAAAATAGTGATTCCGCATATTCAGTTATCAAAGTAGACGGTCAAATTAATGAGAAACTTTTGGATAAACTCTCTAATATTGATGAAATAATAGATATAAAACAACTATATGTCTAATCTGTTTGATAATTTAACCAGAAATGTTCAAATATTATCTGATCGTTTTAAAAAGAATGGAAAAAAATATTTAAATTCTGCATTATCTCAAGTGGAAGAATTTGGACGTATGGGAAAAACTCAAATCGAGATTGAAAAGCTTAAGTGGGAATTGAAGCAGAAACAGAATGAGCTAGGTCAATATGTTGCAGAAAAAAAAATTTCAAAATCTGCGACGGATTTCTCTCATGATCAACTATTCCTTGAACTTGTGAATGAAGTTGCTAGAATTAAATTATATATCGAAGAACGTCAAAATGAAGGAAATAGTAGAGAGAGCCAATTGGAGGATGAAGATACCTTGTAACTCTTTAATAAATAATCAACTTTTGTAATAATCAATAAATTTGTTCTAACTTTCCATACTTAATATACAATAAAATATTTTGCTTAAAGATAGATATAAAATCATATTAATTAAAGAGGGCAAGTTTAACCTAAAGCAGTTCAGTGTTTCTCCTCATCATATTCTCATAGCAGTAATTGCAGTTGTAGTTATAACTTCATCATTATTTATTATTTTTTCAGAACAATTCGTGAAGTGGACAGGTTCAAAAGTGATTGAAAAGCATCGAAAAAATAATCAAGCACTTATACAAACAATTGAGGGTAATCAAAAAACGATAAATGTTCTTTTAGAAGAATTGGATAAAATCAAAAAACAGGATAATATGCTCAGGAAGTTAGTTAAGCTTCCTCCTATCCATGATGATATTCGTAAAATGGGGTTTGGAGGAACACAGAATAAGTCTGGATCTGAAGATATTAATTATCTCTTGCCTGGTGATCCGGTTGACCTCGATGCTCTACAAAACGATATAAATTATGTTAATCGTCTAATTAATTTAGAGTTATTGATCTATGAGGAATTGACAGAAGAAATAAATATAAACCTAGATAAAATCCTTACTTTTCCAGCAATTTATCCTATGAAAAATGGACGTAAGCAATTGTCATCTAATTTTGGATATAGGCGTGATCCATTTTCAAATAAATATAAGTTTCATGATGGACATGATTATTCTGCTCAAATTGGAACTGGCGTTCATTCTACGGCTGATGGTAGGGTAAAACAATCTAGATACTGGGGTTCCTTTGGAAACTATATAGAAGTTGATCATGGTAATGGATATGTCACCGTTTATGGCCATTTATCTAAACGTAATGTTAAAACAGGTGACAAAGTCTTGCGCGGGCAGAAAATTGGCGAAGTGGGGAATACAGGTCGTTCTACTGCACCACATTTGCATTACGAAATAAAATACCAGAAGAAATCCATTGACCCTACACCATTTTATTTTGATACTTCTATCAATTAATTTATAATATTCCAAATTATTACCTTGCAGTTATTTATTAATAATTTGCTATGGTATTGTATGTTTTTATTAAAGCAGAAATTTTCGTCTAAATAAGAATAAAAAACCACATATTCTAAACCCATAAAACAACCTAAATTATAGGGATGACACAATTCCATTACCATATAGAAACCTTTGGATGTCAAATGAATGTATATGATTCTCAGCTAGTTGCAGGGTTGCTCCAGCAATGTGGATATAATGAAACAAATGATATGTCCTCTGCAGATGTTATTTTTTTGAATACCTGTGCAATTCGTGAAAAAGCAGAAGAGACAGTTCATAATCGGTTGGAAAGTATTCAGTATTTAAAAAAACAGAAGCCCCATTTGATTTTTGGTGTTCTTGGATGTATGGCGCAAAATATAAAAGATGATTTATTGGAGTCTAAACCATATGTTGATGTAATACTAGGCCCAGATTCATATCGACGTATTCCTGAAATAATTAATAGCCGTAATAAAAAAAATATGCATAAGGTTGATACTCGTTTATCAAAATTTGAAGTATATGAAGATTTATTTCCATCACGGCAGGGAGGTATAAATGCTTGGATACCAATTTCTCGGGGCTGTGATAAATTTTGTACTTTTTGTATTGTGCCATTTACACGTGGCAGAGAGAGAAGTCGTTCTTTAGATTCTATCGTTAGAGAAGTCGAGGATGCCGTTTCAAATGGATTTATTGAAATTAGCCTGCTAGGACAGAATGTTAATTCATATAGAACAGAGGGGGGGGGATTTGCAGATTTATTGAAAACTATATCAGCAGTGAGTGGGGTAAAACGTATTAGATTTATGTCTCCCCATCCTCAGGATATGAATGAGAATCTACTACAAGTCATGAGTGATCATGATAATATTTGTAATTATATCCATTTACCATTACAGGCTGGTTCAGACCGGATATTAAATCGAATGAATCGTACCTATACCCGTTGTGAATATCTTAATTTAGTAAAAAAAACTAGAGAGTATTTACCTGATTGTTCAATTTCAACGGATATTATTGTAGGTTTTCCGGGGGAAACAGAAGAAGAATATTTAGAAACTTTACAGGTAATGGAAGAAGTGATATTTGATAGAGCTTTTATGTTTAAATACTCTTCTCGTCCAGGTACCAAAGCGGCTGAATACACAGATCAGATAAATGAAGCAATTAAACAGAATCGGTTGGAACGGCTAATTAAGTTGCAACATTCTCACACGCTAAAGGCCAATTTACGGCATGTTGGGAAAATTCTAAAAGTTCTGGTAGAAAAAGGTAGTAAAAAATCTAGTTTTCAATGGACTGGCAGAACAGAAGGCAATATGGGTGTTATTTTTAACAAGAGTGATGAAAAAATTAAAGATATCGTTGATATATTAATCAATGATGCAAAGGGTATAAGTTTATTTGGTAGTAGAATTTCAGAAAAGGAGTTGATGAATGAAATTAATTAAATATCTTTTGTGGATACTTGTGCTTATGGTTAGTCTATGGTTTTTATTAGAATTTAATAAATTAAACCAACCAGACGGCAATGCGATATCCATAAAGATTCCTTTTCTAGTAGATATTCCTGATTATGAAAAAGGATTTGAAGTATGGCGTGTTCTAATAATGACATTAACCATAGGAGTTATTATTGGATTCCTATTGGCATTATTTCAGATTGTGTCTCTGAAGAGTGAAGTATATTCCTTGAAATCTAGATTGAGGAGGGTACAAGTTGAACTTGATAGCTTAAGAAATGAAAGTTTGAATGATGATATAGAAGTAACTGATGAAATAGATGAAAATAGTATATGACTGAAACCATTATAACTGTGTTAGTGCTTAGCATTGCTACTGGATCAGTTGCAATTTATCTCTTAAAATTCAAGCCCATAAAAGGAACTAAGGTGAAAGACTTATATGCTGAAGGCCTTGATCTGATGATTACTGGTAGGAGGAAAGCTGCATATAAAAATTTTAAGGATATTATACATCAGGATTCGGATAATATTAAGGCTTATCTGCGTTTAGGTCAAGTCTTAAGAGAAGGAGGTAATCCATTACAGGCGATAAAAATTCATAGAGGGATTAGTCATAGAAGAAATCTCAGCCATTATGAAAAAATAGAAATGTATAAAAACTTAGCCTTAGATTATTATAAAACAAATAATATAAAAGCTGCAACCAAAGAATTACAAACACTGCTCAAGATTGAAAAAAATAATGAATGGGCTCTTTCTCAATTATCAGTTTTTTATCGTGCTCAACAGGAATGGAAGAATGCAGGAGAATATTTAGCAAAATATCAAAGGTTAACTAATAAAGAAGATAAGCATAAACTTGCATTATATAAAATACAGGAAGGGCGGAATCTGATTAATGGTAATAAATTTGCTGATGCCCGTAGAAAATTTGAAGATGCTTTGAACATTAGTAGTGGATTAGGTGTGGCATATTATTTTATTGGGAATTCTTATAGTAGTGAAAGTGAAGCAGCATATCAAAAATCACTTAATTATCAGATAGAAGATGAATCTCTATCTGATGATAAATTGGTAAAAATGGAACAAGCAAAAGAGTTATTGGGAAAAGCTATTCCTATGTGGATAAGATATGCTGAATTAAATCCAAAACAAGCATGGATGGTTATTCATTTACTCAAGGATGGCTTATTTGCATTGGATAGGTATTCTGAATTTGAAGATATATTAAAGCAGATATTAAAAAATGATTCTGATAATATAGAAGTGATTGCAAGTCTATCAGAAATGTATTCACATCGAGGTGAAGATTTAGAAGCTATTGAACTTATTGAATCAGCACTAGAGAGGGACCCGACATCATTAATTGTAAAGTTAATTAAAATGAAATTGGAGGCTAAAAAAGAAGATGGCAGTATTGATTTTGCTCGTGGTTTAGATGATATTATTCATTTTTTAGTAAGAGATGAACGCTACCAAATTTATAAAAATACTGCAACAGATAGAGATATTATTTGGCTTTATGAAACCGCAGATGATGAGGAGGGAACAAATATATGAATCTAGTTTTCTATATTGCTATTTTATTCTCGTTTACTTTTACTCAAGATCATATTGATGGACTAATACAACATGTGCTTCATGGAGTAAGTGATAGTGCCGCTTTATCGTTGCCAATTATAGAACAGGAATACCCGAATAATCCATCTGTTTTATTTCTTAAAGGTCTTTTAGAAAAAGATGGTGAGAATGCGATGAGAATTTTCTCAAAATTATATAATACTCATCCAACTAGCGAATATGGTGATGATGCAGTAATGAAGGTAGCCGAATACTACTATGCAGCTGGATTGTATGTACAAGCTTCAGACTGGTTAAGGAAAATGCCGATTTATTATAGCCGTTCAGAACATATAGAACGTGCCGTAAAATTATTTCTAAATTCATTAATTGTTTCTGGGCATAAGGATACAGCAATTTTTTATTCTAGGGTATTTGAACGACAATTCCCATCTTTGAATGTAGATGGTAAAATCAAGGCACTTCTTAAAGAATTCGCACTATCAGAACAGGAACAGAAAAAAATGATGAGCAATGTTCATGAAATAATTACTCCAATACTAAAACCTCATATTGAACAAAAAGATCCACTTCAAGCTGATGAGGGAATCATAGACGTTTCAAAAAGTATTTTCTCTCTACAGACGGGAGCATTTAGTGTTCAAAAAAATGCAGAATCCCAGAAAATAGATTTAGTCGTAGCAGGATTTAATGCAAGAATAACGGAATTATATCGGGATCAAAGAGTCCTCTATGCTGTTCATATTGGACATTATCATAGTAGAGATGATGCCAGCAAAATAAGCACCCAGATAAAAACTAAATTATCTCTTAATTCAATTATTGTTACAATAGATTAACTGGATAGTGAATAGGCAATATCAAAGAATAACAAACATTTGCAAAAGTAATAATGGAGTTAATAAAATAAAATATTGTTTCTTATTGTTAGTTTTTACATTATTTGCACAAAATACAGATAATTTAGTTATATCAGAAAATTCTGGTGTTACAGGCAGTATTGGAACTGTTACTATCAATGGGGAAGTATATAACCAGTTATCTCTTAGACCTGTAATACCCATTGGGAAGTTGGATATTGGATTAGATTTATATCTCTATTTCAACGATGAAGGAATGTATTGGGAAAGCTGGGACTTCTCCAATGGTGAAACATCTTATCGTACTATCATAGATAAAATCTATTATTTACAATGGGGCCAACCTGAGGATAACCTTTATGGTATTGTAGGCGCACTCCCATCTGTGACACTAGGACAAGGTATTCTTATTAATAACTATTCGAATCTTATGGAGTATCCTCAGGTTCGTCAGGTTGGGCTCAACCTGAAGGCAAAAGTTGCTGGGGTAAGATTAGAATTAATTCATAGTAACTTTAAGACAACGACTCCGGGTATAATTGGAGTCCGTGGATCTTATGCATTACTCCCAAAACTAAGTATTGGAGCATCTGCTGTTTCAGATTTAGACCAAATGTCTGGATTGCCAGATTCAGATGGAGATAACTATCCTGATTATTATGATGATTATCCAGATGATGAAAGTAAATACAATGAGGCTTGGGAAATTTATTTGGACAATTCAGATGCATGGGAAGAACAATTTTATTGTTCAGGAAGTGAGGAATGTTTACAACCGCATCTTATAGAATTATTGGGTGATACTTTTAATGATTATGACCCTGAATTGGTAGAAAAAGATCCAATTTCTGGTATGGCTTTAGATGTGGCTTATACTTTGAATGAAAAGATTACATTGTTTTCACAAGTGGCTTTTTTAAGAGGTGAAATCAATAATCCAAATTACTTGGGAGATGATAGTAAACTTGGTTGGGGCTTGGTTCCGTTGGGAGCCAAGGTAAAATTGGGATATGTCAATCTTCTAACGGAATATAGAATGAGTTCTGAAAGATTTATATTTAGTTACTGGGATCGGGCTTATGATGTGAATAGGGTATCAGTAGATACTTCAGGAATTACTACTCGTGAAAATCAGCTTTATCTATATGGAATACTTAATGGTTTTTATGCACATGCTGATATGGGTTTCATGGATCTTTTTAATCTAGGTATTGGTTATCAAAATATGCAGGGAGGAAAATGGGATGAAGAATCAAATGAATATAGGTCCGGTGAAACCAATCAAGCTTTCCTTGCATCAATTGGGGTCAATCCCTCTCTTATACCAAAAGTAGGAAAGGCAGAAGCATTTTATCAACAAAGTAATGTGCCAAATCCTTTTGAATTTGAGCCCAATGGAAGTACAATCTGGGGATACAATTTCGGAATAGAAGTTTCTTCCGGGGTTATGTTGGTCTATAAGAATAGAACAACCTATATTTCAGATTTAGAAAATGAAGGCCAATATAAATCTATTGAGTTAATTCAGATTGAAACCCAGTTTATTTTCTAAATTGCAATTATCATCCGCTGAAATCCGCCAACAGTTTATAGACTTTTTCAAAGAAAAAGGACATGGATTCGTCCGTAGTTCTCCGGTAGTCCCTCATGATGATCCTTCATTATTGTTCACCAATGCGGGAATGAATCAGTTTAAACCCTACTTTATTGGTACTCAGAAGCCCAGTGCACAACGTGTTGTAAATTCGCAAAAGTGTATTAGGGTCAGTGGGAAACATAATGATCTGGAAGAAGTTGGAGTAGATGTGTATCATCACACATTTTTTGAGATGCTGGGTAATTGGTCATTTGGTGACTATTATAAGAAAGAAGCAATTAAATGGGCATGGGAATTATTGACAGAAGTTTGGAAATTGGACAAAAAACTGCTATGGATCACCATTTTTGAAGATGATGATGAATCTGGAGAACTATGGAGAAAACATACTGATGTTGATCCGCAACGTGTGTTAAAGTTTGGCCATAAAGATAATTTCTGGGAAATGGGCGAAACTGGTCCCTGTGGTCCATGCTCAGAGATTCATTATTATACAGGTCATGATCCTGAAAACCAATTGCCAGAAGATGTTAATGTGTTGAGTGATTATCGTGAAATATGGAATTTGGTATTTATACAGTATACTCGGGATGAGAATGGAGAATTGCATGATCTACCTGATAAACATGTAGATACCGGTGCAGGTTTAGAAAGACTAGTGGCTATCCTCAATGGAAAAACATCTAATTATGAGACGGATTTATTTATTCCCCTACTTGAAAAAATTGTTAAAATTACTGGCAAAAACATGGATTTTGAAGATGGAGTGCCTCATAGGGTGATTGCAGACCATTTACGTATGCTCTCTTTTTCTTTGGCTGATGGTGCAATGCCTGGTAATGATGGAAGGGGATATGTTTTGAGACGTATTCTCAGACGGGCTGCAAGGTTTGGTAGACTATTGGAAATGAAAGAACCCTTCATATATACATTGCAAGAAACCTTATGCCAAATTATGGGTGAAAGCTATCCTGAACTAATAGCAAAGAGTAAGCATATTAAAAAAGTAATTTGTGCTGAGGAATCAGCATTTAATAACACTCTTGGCCGTGGATTGGAAGAATTTGTTAAAATTACATCCTCAATGGGATCTAGTAGTATTATATCTGGCGCAAATACTTTTAAATTGTATGATACTTTCGGTTTTCCATTAGATCTCACTCAACTCATGGCACGAGAAAATGGATTTTCTGTTGATATCGAGCAATTTAATAAGCATATGATAGAGCAAAAAGAGCGTGCGCGAAATTCTGGTAAATTTCTATATCAGTCAATTGATACAAAGTGGATTATTGTGGGGAATGAGCAGCCGACACGTTTTACAGGTTATAAAGAGCAGACATCAACAGGAAATATTATCAAATATAAGCTATCCAATGAATCCTGTGAAATTGTATTAGATCAGACTCCATTTTATGCTGAGTCTGGTGGCCAAGTTGGAGATAAGGGATACATCAAAAATAATGGATTTTCAATGAAAGTTGAAGATGTACAAAAAGTAGATGAAGATTTTGTACATATTGGTATTATTGAATCTGGCAATATACAGAATATTGAATCTGTTAAAGCACAAATAAATGAACACCGAAGAAAACAAATACAGAGAAATCATACTGCTACACACCTGATTCATCAGACTATAAAAGATGTATTGGGTGACCACGTGCAACAAGCAGGTTCATTGGTTGCTCCTAATTATCTACGTTTTGATTTGACTCACTATGAACAGATTCCAGATGATTGTATAGCAGAGATTGAGACGCACGTTAATACTTTGATATTAGAAAACTTGACCGTACAGACTGAAATAAAAGATTATAAAACAGCCCAGAATGATGGAGCTATCAGTCTTTTTGGAGAAAAATATGGGGATATTGTTAGAGTAGTGAATATACCGGGTTTTTCAAAGGAATTATGTGGGGGAACACATGTAAGTAGGACAGGTGATATTGGTGGTATAAAAATTATATCAGAAACAGCACTAGCGTCTGGAATTCGTCGTCTTGTAGCTGTAACAGGTGAGGAAATTATCAGGTTGCTTACTAGTCAAGAATATCTATTGCGAGATATAAGAAACGAACTCAAATGTTCAAAAGAGGATGTATTCTCATGTATACAAACTCTCACAAGAGAAAAAAAACATTTAGAAAAAGAAAACAAACAACTGAAACAGTCCTCAATCTTAGATCAAATTGATAATTTGGTTAGGAATGCTGTCAGTTTCGATAAATTACGTCTGGTTGTCAAGAAAGTAGATGATCCAGGTGATTTAAAAGTCCTGGGTGATCAGTTTAGACATGCATTTAGAACTCGTGGTATATCGTTGATTGGTACAATACAGAATAATAAACCCATGGTGTTGTGTGCCGTTACGGATGATTTAACCCAGGAAATACACGCTGGAGATATTGTAAAGGAAATGGGTGGGATTATGGGAGGAGGTGGAGGAGGGAAGCCACATATAGCTACAGCTGGAGGAAGTGATGTGAATCTGTTGCAAGATGCACTAGTTTATGGTGAAAATCTGATCAAATCTATTTTATCTGTCAAGTAATGTCTGATACAAAAGTTATATTTGAAAAATCAGTAAAAGGAAGAATGGGAGTAGCCCTGCCTAGACTTGATGTGCCTACAGTAAAACTATCTGATTCAATACCAGAAGATTTACTTAGGAAAGAGGCAGCCAATCTACCTGAAGTGTCAGAGCCACAAGTGATACGTCATTATATTAACTTATCAGTAAAAAATCATCATGTAGATAAAGATTTTTACCCTCTAGGTTCTTGTACAATGAAATATAATCCAAAGATCAATGATGTGCTTGCCTTGCTGCCTGGATTTAAGGACATCCATCCAAATCAGCCGGTTGAGACAGTACAGGGGGCACTACATATTATATATGAATTGGAGCAGATGCTCCTGAAAGTTACAGGTATGTCTAATGCTACTTTGCAACCAAGTGCTGGCTCGCAGGGTGAATTTGCAGGAATCTTGATTATGAAAAAATTCCATGAAAAGAATGGAGAAAATCGAAAATATATTATCATTCCTGAAACTGCCCATGGAACCAATCCTGCATCAGTAGTCCTTGGTGGGTTTGAACCTCGGGAAGTTAAGTCTGATTGTAGAGGGCGTGTAGATATTGATGACCTTAAATCCAAGCTGGATGAGGATGTAGCAGGAATGATGCTGACCCAACCCAACACACTGGGACTATTTGAAGACAAAATTGAAGATATTTCTAAAGCCGTACATGATCAAGGTGGACTTATGTATATGGATGGAGCAAATCTTAATGCAGTGATTGGTTTATGTAAGCCTGTTGATATGGGATTCGATATTGTCCATATTAATTTGCATAAAACATTCTCTACACCTCATGGTGGTGGTGGCCCTGGCTCTGGACCCATTGCAGTGGTAACAAAACTTGCACCATTTTTACCAGTACCCCGCATATCAAAAAAACCGGATGGTATGTTTCATTGGGTACTAGATTACCCTGATAGCATTGGTAAACTCCATACATTTTATGGAAACTTTGGTATTTTAGTGCGAGCATACGTATATATTAGAATGTTAGGTGAGAAGGGACTGAAATCAATGACTCGTAATGCTATTATTAATGCAAACTATTTAAAACATTGTTTGAATGGAATATACGAGGTTCCTTTTTCTGAAGGGACTTTGCATGAGTTTGTTGTATCATGCGCAAAGCAGAAAGAAAAGGGCGCCAAAGCGCTGGATATAGCAAAAGCACTACTGGACTATGGATTTCATGCGCCAACAATTTATTTTCCTAATAATGTGCCTGAATCTATGATGATTGAACCTACTGAGTCGGAGACCAAGGAAACTCTGGACAGATTTGCTGAAGCTTTGTTGGAAATAAATGAATTAATAAATACTGACTCGGAAAGTATAAGACGGACGCCAGTAAGTACACCAGTGTCTAGGTTGGATGAAACAAAAGCAAACAGGGATCTTGATTTAAGGTGGAAACCATGAAATTTCGTAAAGAAGGTAAAAGTGTATTATTAACATTGGCAAAGGGAGATTATATTAATCATACTTTCGAATCTTTTGCTGAAACTGAAGGAATTGGGTTTGGGTGGCTGAATGGAATTGGTGCTATTGAGGATCCCGAAATTGGATATTATTCAATCAAAGATAAAAAATATCATCGAAAACATTTTTTTGGAGAATATGAACTCACTTCTCTTATTGGTAATATTACATTGAAAGAAGACAAACCATTTTCTCATACACATATTACATTCAGTAATACAGATTTTCATGTGTTTGGGGGGCATCTTTTCGACGCAAGAATTACAGCTGCCGGGGAGTTTATTATGAAGCCTGAAACAAAAATCATTACAAGAGAAATGAATAATAGTATAGGTCTTCCTTTATGGTGTCTGGAGGAATCAATTGATTAGAGAAGTTATTGAGACACAGCATGCTCCCATGGCTATTGGCACCTATTCACAAGGTATAATAACTAAAAGTCTTATTTTTACTTCAGGCCAAATTCCAATTAATCCTGAAACTGGGGAATTAATCAAGGATGATTTTAAACTTGAAGTCCACCAAGTATTAAAAAACTTGGATGGTATACTGAATGAAGGAGGCAGTGCATTGCATTTAGTAGTTAAGTTAACGGTATTTCTAACTGATCTTAACTATTGTTATCAGTTAAATGAAGTATTTAATAAATATTTTCTTAAAGATCCGCCTGCTCGTTCTACTGTTCAAGTAATAGCATTACCTATGGATGCCAGGGTAGAGATTGAAGCTATTGGATTGATTCAATGAAATATTGGTTTATAATTTTTTTTACGTTTAGTATATGTGCTACTCAGGAAGAAGGATATATTGATTCAAGTAAAGTGCGTAGTCCTAGTTTGGCGTGGAAGCTGGGATTTGTACCAGGATTAGGGCAGCTATATAATGGTAAGTATTTTAAGTCTATTGCGTTCCTAGGAGCAGAATACTATTCAGTTAATCGTTTCTTAGATTTGAAGGCAGAAGGTAGAATAGGTCTCAGAAATACATACGCATGGTGGGTATTTGGACTTTTTGTCTGGAATATGTTAGACTCTTATGTTGATGCACATCTATCTACATTCCCAGTAAAACAACTTGAATCAACTACAATGAATGATTCATTAAGAGTAAAGAATAATTGAAATTATGTGTGGCATCATAGGCATCCAAAATAATTCAGAAGCAGCTACGTTGGCATATATGGGGCTATATGCTCAACAACACCGAGGGCAAGAGGGAGCTGGTGTTGTGTCATCGGATGGAATAGATTTACATCGTCACATGGGGCCTGGACTCGTATCGGATGTTTTCTCGAATTCAAATGTATTTGATTCATTAGTGGGTGATTATGCAATTGGGCATGTTCGTTATTCCACAACAGGAGATTCAGATCCTAAAAATATTGGTCCGTTAACTTTTAATATGGGCAATTATAGTCTCTCTATAGCTCATAATGGGAATCTGGTAAATATTGATAAAATTAGAAAAGAGCTCCAAGATGATGGCGCGCTTTTCCAGACTTCTACTGATACAGAAGTAATTATTCATCTTCTAGCTCGTGAAACAGGGGAAACGCTCGCTGAAAAACTAAAGGGAGCTCTATTAAAAATTGAAGGTGCATATTCATTAATTATTCTGTCTCCAAATGAAATTATTGCAGCAAGAGATCCATATGGTATCCGTCCGTTTTGTATGGGTAGATTGAGAGATACTCTTATCTTTGCATCGGAAACATGCGCATTGGATCTTCTAGGGGCCAAATATGTACGTGAGGTTAAACCAGGTGAAATGATCGTAGCAAATGATGATGGATTTGAGCCCCAAATTTTTACTGAACCAAAACAACCTAAACACTGTATTTTTGAGTATATATATTTTTCACGTCCAGATTCAAGAATATTTGGAAAAAATGTTGATAAAATGAGGAGAGCTTTTGGCCGAAGACTATCAAGAGAACATAATAAAGAGACTGGTGATATTGTGATTTCAGTTCCTGATTCATCTAATACTTGTGCATTGGGTTATTCTGTAGAATCTGGTATTAAACACGAAATTGGGCTTATTAGGAATCATTATGTTGGAAGGACATTTATTTTTCCTTCCCAACGATTACGGGATTTATCAGTCAGACTGAAATTCAATACCGTAAAAGGAGTATTGAAAGATAAGGAAGTGGTTATTATTGATGATTCCATTGTTAGAGGAACCACCTTAATAAAACTTGTAAAATTGATTCGTGAAAGTGGTGCTAAAAAGGTTCATGTCCGTATTAGTTCGCCTCCTGTAAAATATCCCTGCTTTTATGGAATGGACTTTCCAACCACAGAAGAATTGGCTGCTGGTGATCGTGATGTTAAAGAAATCAAGGAAATGATCGATGTAGATTCATTGGGTTACTTATCTCTGGATGGTACTATTGAATCAACATCTCAAAATAAATCTAATTTTTGTACAGCATGTTTTTCTGGTGACTATCCCATAGAGATGAAAGGTGAAAATGATAAAGAAGTTTCTAAAGTATCATCCTGTACATAAAAAAATTGTTTCCAGTCTTGATATTGTATTCCTAATAAGGCCTACTTTATTCTTTTCAGTATGGGTAATGGTTATAATGGGGATGTATTCTGCTCAAATGAATCTAATCAAATATCCATTATGGATTACTGAATTTTCCTGGAGAACATTTTTTGTTTTCCTTGGTTTAACTTTAACTAGTGCTTCTACATTTATATTAAATCAGATTGAAGATATAGAAAGTGATACGATTAATAATAAGTTGTTCCTGGTTGGTGAATATTTTACACCGGAAAGTAGTTTGTCAATTTCTAGGGTTCTTTTAGCAATAGGGATAGTTATATCTGTAGTCGCCAATTGGTTTACTAGTTTATTTGTGATATCTATTTATCTTATATGGGGCATTCTATATAATAAGAAACCATATAGTTGGAAAAAAAAGCCCTTACTAGGTTGGATTGCAAATTCTATTGTAGGTGCAATATTATTTATGATAGGTTGGTACTTTGTAATGACCACTCAGACTGATATTACAATTAATCTTTATGATTTATCAGTATTCCAATTTATGCTTCCATATATATTATGTTTTTCATCAGTGGCCATACTTACAACCATTCCTGATATAAAAGGGGATATTAAAACTGGAGGTGATACATTCCCAATTGTTTATGGGAAAGTCATTACAGTTATTTTATCATTTCTATTGATAAGCTTAGCATTTGCATTTGGTTTTATATATGAAGACCCCCTTGTTTCGACTGCATCAATTGTATCATTACCTTTCTTTATTTTTACTGCGTTACGGAGTTTGGAAAAGGACATACTTCGATCTATTCGATATCCTATCTTTATTTTGAATTTTTTTGCTTTAGCAGTCTATCCTTGGCTTTTTTTCCCTCTTGTAATTACATATTACCTGAGTAAATATTATTACTGGCATCGATTTAATTTACATTACCCAACTTTCATGGTAGATCATGATTAATATCAAGGAACATAGATGTGACTTTTGTGGTGCTTGTATCACCATCTGCCCAGTGGATTGTATTGAAGTTAGAGAGGCCTCCATAAGGATTGATAATGTGGTTTGTATCGACTGCGATCTATGCGTCGAAATATGTCCAATTGAAGTATTGGATAATAGTTATGCAAGATAGCTATGATGTGGTAGTAGTAGGAGGAGGCCCATCTGGATCTATGGCGGCATGGGAAGCTGCCAAAGGCGGTGCATCCGTTTGTATGCTGGAAAAAGATCGTGATATTGGATATCCAGTAAGATGTGGAGAAGCTGCGGGTGAATCAGGTTTGAGGAAATTTGTTGATATTAAAGATAGTTGGGTAGCGCAAAAGATTACCGGAGCAAAACTGGGATCTCCATCTGGGAAATTAGTTGAGGTTGGTTTTGCTAAAGAAACAGGTTTCATCCTCAATAGACGTGTTTTTGATTACGACCTTTCACGTTATGCTGCAAATTCAGGTGCAGAAATTTTTACAAAAGCATATGTTAAAAATGTAATTCTAAATAATAACCAAGAGAGTAATGTTGTTCTGGATTATTTAGGAGAGGAGAAAAAAATATATTCAAAGGTTGTGATTGGCGCTGATGGATTAACCTCCCGTGTTGGTAGGTGGACAGGAATAAGAACTCAAGTTCGGATGAAAGACATGGAATCAGCTGTGCAGTATTCTGTTTCAAATATTGATATTGAACCTAACAAAATGGTCATGTATGTTGGCAAAGATCATGCTCCTGGTGGTTATTTATGGGTATTCCCTAAAGGAGATAGATTTGCAAATATTGGAATTGGTATCAGTGGGAAATATAGCAAATTCAAATCTGCGAAAAAGTATTTGGATGAATTTATAGAACGGGAATATCCAGATGCTGCCATACTTACCACTATGTGTGGTGGAGTCCCCTGTGGAAAACCTATGAGAAATCCTGTCAAAGATGGATTGATGCTGGTAGGAGACGCTGCACACCAAATCAATCCCATGACTGGTGGTGGAATTGTTTCTGGTATGACAGCAGGCTGGATTGCGGGTCAGGTTGCTGCAGATGCAGTAAAAAATAATGATGTATCAGCTAAAATGCTGAATAACTATTCAAATACCATGTGGAAAACCTTTGGAAAGGATTATGAACGGTTTTATAGTATCAAAGAAGCTGTTCATAATCTGACGGACAAAGATTTGGATAATATTGCAGATAAAGTTTTATCTATACCGCCACATAAAAGGACACTTTCTTCAGTATTTAAGGCGGCTGTATTTAAGAAACCATCTCTGATTATTGATGTTCTAAAGGTTTTTTCAGGTGTCTAATGGCCACACACTTATTGAACTGCTCCCTTTTTTAGAATTAGATGAATTTGTTGCATTTGATCTAGAGACTACCGGACTAGACAATACAAAAGATAGAATTACCGAAATTTCAGCTTGTCGGTTTGTGGGAGGTGAATTTTCAAAGGAGTTTTCCACTTTAGTTAATCCTGAAATTCCAATTCCTAAAGATATTATTTCTTTGACAGGTATTTCCAACCAAATGGTAATCGATGCACCATTAATATCAGATGTAATGCCTGATTTTATAAATTTTATAGGGAACACACCATTGGTTGGCCATAATATTGACTTTGATTATAGTTTTATAAAGAATAATATTTCAGAAAGAGATATGATTGTGCCAGATGTACCCCTTTATGATACTTTATCACTAGCCCGCTCATTTATATATTATTATGATAATTTTAGTTTGGGGTCTCTCTGTGATTATTATGGCATAAAAATGGCGGGTGCTCATCGGGCAGGTTCAGATGCTATCAGCACAGGTAAGTTGTTTACGTTTTTAATTCAGGAAGCAGCATCACGTCCACTTGTTCTTATACAACGTGTCGATAACTTGATAAAAAATTCACTAGTTAATAATCACAAACTATATACAAATATAATCAAGGCATCTATCAGATTAAATAAAATAGATGGGTTAATTCAAACCCCATCTGACTATCAACCACCAGAAAACTATTTTGAATATATAGGGGAAACAAAATCGTCTCTGGCTAAAAACCCTGAGGACTGGTTTCATGATGATGGGAAAATTCAATCTAAATGGAAGGAGTATGAAAAACGATCTGCACAAATTGAATTAGTCGCAGATGTATATAATACATTTATAAATGGAGAATTTCTAGTTGCAGAAGCTGGAACTGGTCTTGGGAAATCCTTGGCTTATATATCATCCGGATTTTTAGTAACAAAACAGAAAAAAATACCACTGATTATTTCAACATATACTAAAAATCTACAGGATCAACTTTTTTCGGAAGATATTCCTAGGTTCTCCCAATGTATTAAGCATGATATGAATGCTGTAATATATAAAGGACGACATAATTATATATGCCGTTCACGATTAGAGAGGCTATTGTCTAGTCATTCTGATTTACTTTCTTCTAATGAATATGAATATTTAGTACCACTTATTATATGGGAATGGGAGACAAGGACTGGTGATATAAGTGAATGTAATGGCTTTCAAATTAACCTGCATAAACGTATATGGTCATTAATAAGAAGTGAACAGGGATTTTGTTCGTTCAGACAATGTAAAAAATATAAAGGTTGTTACTTAGAAAGTATTAGGGAAAAAGTAGAACAGTCAGATATAATCATTATTAACCATTTCTTATTTATAAATGAACTCATTAGGGATAATTCTTGTCTACCTTCGGATTTCAATTTTGTTATTGATGAAGCCCATCATTTCCCCGCAGCGATCCAAGGACAACTTGAGACTCAATTTGGATTAAGAACATTTGATGATGTATTTGATTTTTTTGATTCAAAGAATGATGCTTGGAAAAGAAATGCATTATATAATTTCCCTGATTTATTTAAACAATATGAAGCTATTTCAGAAAAAAGTAAAATATTAAAAAGCGAAATCAAACTATTCTTTATGTCATATTATGAAAATAAACTGGATGAGATAAGTTATTCTGAATATCATGTAAAAAAACTGCTTTATAAGAATAGTGAGGAAGAATTTATCGATACTAACCCTTTGCCTTGGGAAATTCAAACTGAGCTTTTTGAATATGAGAAAAACATTCGAAAATTGGGCACTTTATTGAATGAAAACAAACAGAATATACCTGATTCAATAATTGTAGATTATCATGTAATAGAAAGAATCTTTAATAAAGGACTCGATAGTTTTAAAGCATCTATAGATAGCCAGTCTGATTTAGTAAAATGGTCAACCTTTAACCGGTCTTCATATCAAAATCTAACAACACTGAATGCATCACCATTAAATGTTAAAAATTTTATTAATGAACATCTTTTGCAGATATATTCCGGGGGTGTAATGTGTTCAGCAACATTAACTATAAATGATGATTTTCGATATTTCAGAGAAAAAATGGGTTTAGATTTGGCTATGATTAATAGAAACGTCAATGAACGAAATTATTATTCTCCTTTCCATTATAATGACCAAGTGAAATTGTTTGTATTTAGAAGAAAAATGAACGTTAATGATCCTGGATTTATTAATGAGGTGGGTTACCAGATATTACGAATAATATCAACATTGAAAAAAAGAATGTTAATATTGTGTACATCGTTTAAACAGATTCGCGCATTGAAGAATTATATAGAGCCAAAAATTAAATCAAATGGTTTCAAACTTTTTGTCCAGGCATCCGGAATCAGTAGGAATGTCTTGGTAAGAAGTTATTTGGAGCATTCTCATTCAATCTTGATTGGCACATCAAGCTTTTGGGAAGGGGTAGATTTTCCAGGGGACAAAGTAGAAATTCTATATATCGTGAAAACGCCTTTCGATAATCCTTATGAGCCAATAATTCAGGCACAGATAGAAGATTATAAGCAGCGTGGTGAGGATGCATTTATGCAGTTCCAGATACCAGAAGCTGCCATGCGTCTTAGACAGGGCTTTGGACGTCTAATAAGAAATATGAATGATATAGGTATCTGCATTGTTGGAGATACTAGGCTTTATGAGCGTAGATATGGAGAAATAATTCTGGGTTCAATCCCAGTTGACCCTATCCCGTATAATTCAGTTGAATTATTGCTTGCGGAATCCCAAAAATTCTTTTTGGTTTAATTAAACAGCTATAAATTTATACACGTACAGGCGTATTTGTTTTGTAGATTGACTTCTCAGATAAATAGCTAATAAATATATTTATACAATGATTACATCAATAGAACTATGACAATGATTATTGGCAGTGAAAAATTAACAACTGAAAGAATCATTCAGGTTGCTCGATTTAATGAAAAAGTTGTGCTGGATTCGGACGCGGTTAAACGTATAATAAAATGCCGTAATATGTTGGAAAATAAAATTAAATCTGGCGAGCTAATTTATGGTTTAAATACCGGGATTGGAGAATTTTCTGAAGTGGTGCTAGATGATGGGCAGTTACAAGAATTTCAGAAATATTTAATTTATAATCATGCGGCAGGAATTGGTGATCCAGCTCCTATTGAATATATCCGTGGAGCTATGCTCAGCCGAGTTAATGTTCATGCTAAAGGGCAGTCTGGATGTCGTTTGGAAATCACTCAAACACTGGTTGAGATGCTAAATAAAGGTGTAACTCCATTTGTATGCCAAAAAGGATCGGTGGGTGCCTGTGGAGACCTAGCCCCAATGTCTCAAATTGCTCTTCTCATGCTGGGAGAAGGAAGGGCTTACTATAATGATGAGCTTATGGAAGGCAATACAGCGATGGAAAAGGCTGGCATATCTGTACCAGGATTAAAAGCTCGTGATGGTTTGGCTATTATTAATGGATCCAATGTACTTACAGCTATGAGTGCTATCCTGATTTATGATGCTAATTGTTGGTTAAAGCAGGCAGAAATTGCATGTGCAATGTCATTAGAAGCTTTAAAAGCTAATATGAAACCATATTTCCCGAAATTGCACGAAGCAAGAGGGTTCCTCGGGGCCATACGATCTGCCAAAGCAATAAGTAAATTAGTAAAAAATGGAGATTTAGCAAATAACAAAATTAAATGTAAAGTACAGGATGCTTATTCCATGCGTTCAACTCCTCAAGTCATTGGTACTGCACATGATGCGCTTGCATATGCTAAAAAACAGGTAGAAATTGAATTGGATGGAGTAGGAGATAACCCTGTATTTTTCCCTGAAGAAGATCTCCAGATTTCAGGTGCAAATTTTCAGGGGACACCAGTCTCCTTGCCTATGGATATGATTGGTATTGCAATTACTATGGTGAGTGTATTATCGGAAAGGCGTATGAATCGCCTGAATAATCCAGCTTTAAATGTGGGGCTTCCAGCATTTTTGACTAAAGGTGCGGGAATGTTCTCAGGTTTAATGCTTTCTCAATATACCGCGGATATGCAGATTGTAGAACAAAGGATATTATCAGCACCAGCGTCTATACAATCAATTCCTGCTGCGGCTGATCAGGAAGATTTTGTTTCAATGGGTATGAATACAGCTATAAAGAATTTTCAAATCATAGATAATGCATATGGTGTACTTGGTATTGAACTGATGGCTGCTGCTCAGGCATTGGATTTTCGTGAATACGCTTTTGGAACAGGTGTTGCAAAAGCGAAAGAAGTAATTAGAAAACATGTAGACTTTCTTGATGTTGACCGTCCATTATATCCTGATCATACTAAAATGAAAGAACTTGTAAAAAAAGGAGAAATCCTAGAAGAAACTGAACATGTAGTTGGGAGTTTGGAATGAACGAAGCATTAACGTTTGATGATGTGTTATTGGAACCACAATTTTCAAGTATTCTTCCAATGGAGGTGAAGTTAAGAACCCGTTTAACACGTAGGATTAATTTAAATATTCCCATAATTAGTGCAGCAATGGATACTGTGACCGAGAGCCAGATGGCTATTGCTATGGCAAGACAGGGTGGTATTGGGGTCATACATAAGAACTTATCTATTGAAAAGCAGGTGAAAGAAGTAGATAGAGTTAAAAGGTCAGAAAGTGGAATGATTCTTAATCCTGTTACTATTGAATCAAATAAAACTATTAAAGATGCCCTTGATATTATGTCACATTTCCATATTTCCGGTGTACCAGTAGTAAATGATGGGCAATTAGTAGGCATTCTTACCAATCGTGATATTCGGTTTGAAACAAACCTTGATTTATTAGTGTCTGATCGAATGACAAGTAATAATCTGATTACTGTTAAGAAAGAAACTACCCTAGAAGAAGCAAAGATTGTTCTTCAGAAACATCGCATTGAAAAATTATTAGTTGTAAATGATAATGGATCCCTCTGTGGATTAATTACAGTAAAAGATATATTAAAGAAAGAAAATCATCCTAATGCAGCCACTGATGATCATGGTAGACTTTTGGTAGCTGCAGCTATTGGTATCTCATCTGATTCTTTGGAGCGTGCTGAAGCTTTGGAAGATGCTCATGTAGATGCTCTGGTTGTAGATACTGCCCATGGACATTCAAAAGGAGTTTTAGAAACTATCAAACAGTTAAAATCTAAATTAAAAATTGATATTATCGCAGGGAATATTGCTACTGCAGATGGTGCTTTGGCTTTGATTGACGCAGGTACAGATGGAATTAAAGTGGGAATTGGAGCTGGCTCAAGTTGTACTACACGAATGATTGCAGGTGTAGGCGTACCTCAGCTCACGGCAGTTATAAATTCTTTCGAAGTAGCACAGAAAAATGATATTCCAATTATTTCAGATGGAGGAATGCGCTATTCTGGTGATATTGCTAAATCATTCGCTGCAGGAGCTGAAACTGCCATGCTTGGAAGTATTTTGGCTGGGACTAACGAAAGTCCTGGTGAAATAATTTTATGGGAAGGGAGAAGCTTCAAATCATTCCGTGGGATGGGCTCAATTGCCGCTATGAATAAAGGTAGTAAAGATAGATATTTTCAACATGACATCGAAACAAAAAAATTGGTACCAGAAGGTATCGAGGGCATGGTACCATTTAAAGGTGAAGCACAGGAAACAATACATCAATTGATTGGAGGTGTTCGTAGTTCAATGGGGTATTGTGGTGCGAAATCAATTAAAGAATTTTATAAGAAGGCAAAGTTTATCCGTATAACTGGCGCAGGTATTAAGGAAAGTCACCCACATGATATCAATATAACAAAAGAGTCCCCTAACTATCGGAAGCCTCAATAAAA
>Ga0187827_10002748_pt1 | contig 23591 bp, 27 predicted proteins | sample ETNtaG_39_FD_167969 | JGI IMG/M metagenome (GOLD analysis project Ga0187827, IMG submission 167969) | Marine microbial and viral communities from oxygen minimum zone, Eastern Pacific Ocean - ETNP2014_SV_150_PacBio MetaG (Illumina Assembly) | ecosystem: Environmental > Aquatic > Marine > Hypoxic... | reverse complement strand
GGCCTAAAACAACACCTGTTAGGATGTATGCTGGGATTAATGGCTGTTTAAAGAGTCGTCCTAAGTAGGCGAATGTTGTTGCAAGGATTATTATTATGCTTATGCTGAAAAATATATTATCCATTTTTGATCTTTAAAATAAACCCCTCTTTGTGTTTTTTGAATTCTAAGGTATCTCCTTTGTTTAGGTTTTCATACTCAGCAATTCTTTTTGGAATTGTGATTACTAATTGTCCTGATGGGAGTTTTTGGATTTTTACCATTTTATGCGTAAAATACTATTATTTATGATAGTTTATTTATTATTTTAGTTAATATTTGATTTAATAGTATATAAATGTTGTTATAAAATGAAAAATAAAAGAAAAAAACGACTACCATTGAAAAAATACCATTAAAAACTAAATAAAAATTTAAATAAAAAAATCAATAAAAAATGAACTAAAACTAAAAATTATCAATAAAAAATCAATAAAAAATGGAATAAAAAACTAATCAATAAATAAAAGATTACTAAATTAAATTAATAATAATCAAAATATCGGTTAACCAAATAAGGACTAATAATTAATAAAAATGAATCTTAAAACGTAACTACTCATTAATAGTTATATATAGAAAAGTTTAAATAAGGCGATTAATTCTATTTATTCATGGTTATTGGAAAAGAAGACTTAGAAGGAAGATTAGGGGATTTAAAGCAGCAACATAGAAGTTATGTTGAAAGTGTGAAAGGTCAAAATGATCAATATAAGGCAGAATTGGATAGATTAGTTGGGCAATTAAGAGAGATTGGTAACGTAAAACCTTCAAGAGAACAAATAAGACAAGAAAGAGAGTTGAGAGAGAGTGTAAGCAGAGCAGATGATGACAGATTCTATTATAAAGTTATTGTTGGTCAGGGAGAGAAAAGAGGGGGTAAAAGGATTATTCTTAGAAGAAGCTTTAACTCATCTTCAAATGATGTCAGATTTCCTTATGAAGAGTTCAGACAAAGACACTCTGAGGTTATTGATTATATTGCAAATAATAAAGAGCCACATGTAATTATATCTGATCGAAATTTTACTAATGTTAGCATACTTAGCAGAGAAGCAGCATTAGCTCATGAAGTGGAGTTTAACAGAAACCTTGGCAAGATACGTGGAGATAATAGTTCAACTATTAGAGATTTAGAAAGTAGTATAGGAGGGATTAAAGAAGATATGGCTAAGCTGTTAAAGGAGTATAGAGCAGAACGTGATAGATATAAAATTCATAGTGCTTACATGAATGGTAGTTTAGAAGCTAATAGTGAAGAGTCTCAAATTAGAAAGGGAGTTCTTTCATATATCGAAGATAGGCCTTTTTACAGTTTATGGAGAGGAAATTCCACCTTGTTCTTATATCAGGACGGCAAGCTGCATTATCTATTCTCTTCACGAAGGGATACTCCTCTTGAAATCAGATGTGTAGAGACTAATAAGGTTTTTAATTCAGGACGGCTTGGTCTTGCTACTTCACTTTTAAGATTTAGTTCAGGTGACTATACTGATAGAATGGCTTACCCTTTATTTGAAGAACAATCAAGGATTGCAGAAGAAATTTTTGATAAAGTACGTAGAGGAATTAGAATTCTTCCAAGGAATGAAGTTCCAGAAGGTTACATTGAAGTTGACAAACCATCGGAAGACATGACACCTGCTGAAATCAGGTATAGGCACTGGGGACAAGAGTATTTGGCTGAATATGAACCTGTCGAGGTTGTTCAGGGCGAATTATTGGGTGGTGGAGGCTCATATAAAGCATTTAAATTTGGAAATGGTAAAACAGTTGTTGAATTTGATCAGGAAGAAAGAGCTACGTATCTTTTTGCTACAGCAACATTTGAAAATTTGCGTAATTGGAAGAGGTCTGAAATCCTATCAGAAAGACCAGAAGGTTTTGATGGAAGAATATTCCATTTGGGCCAAGATGTATGGAAAGCAGCAGTTGATAATTATCTGAGGTCTTAATTTAAGGGGATCTTAAAAAAACGAAGGATTTAAAAACAGGTTAAATTTCCTTAGGTGTATGGCAAGGATTAGAAAAGGAGTATCATATAGGAATTTAGAGAGACCTTATACTAGAGTTTCTAAGTTTAAGAGGAAGTCATTCATTAGGACTACCTTGAATCCTAAGATAGTTAACTTTGATATGGGGAATCTTAAGAGGAAGTTTAAGTATAAGATTAATATGAACTCTAAGGCAGATCTTCAGATTAGGGATAATGCGTTAAACAGTGCTAGAGAGACTGCTAATCGGATGTTAGAGAAGGAATTTAGTGCGACAGGTTTTCATTTAAAGATGAATCTTTATCCATTTCATATTCTAAGAGAGAATCCAGTAGCAACTGGAGCTGGAGCAGATAGGTTTAGTACTGGTATGAAGAAGTCATTCGGTAAACCGATTGGTCAAGCTTGTAGAGTTACTAAGGGAAAAACAGTTATGAGTTTAGATGTTGATAAAGCTGGACTTGAAGTTGGTAAAAAGGCTTTGAAGAGAGCTGCTAGTAAATTGCCTTGTTCTTTCTTTTTAGATGTTATTGAGACTAATTAGTTTGTTCTATATCATAATAAATAGCAAATTATATAAATGCTTTAATTCGTGATAGGTGTATGGAAATATTAGGCAAGGTTATAGATTTTACGAGTATGACTTCAAGTGAGATATGGGCGAATCCGTATGCTCAGGCATTGTTGATATTTGTAGGGTTCTTTTTTATTGCTAAGATAGTGGTGTTTGTTTCTGAGAAGTATCTTCTTAAGTTAGCTGAGAAAACTAAAACTCAAGTAGATGATATGATAATTAAGAAGACAAACAGGCCAATATCTCTACTTTTGATATTCTTTGGTGTTAAATTGGGGTTACTGCCTTTAGGGATAGCTGAGAATATAATGAAATGGGTGATGTTATCAATAAATTCTTTGATATTCTTTGTTATTGCGTATATATTTATTGTAATCTTTGATGTGTTGATTAATTATTGGGCTAAAGGCTGGGCGGCAAAAACAAAATCAAGGATTGATGAGCAGTTGTTGAGTTTGTTTCATAGGTTTTCCAGAATTGTTGTTTTGATTTTAGTTGTTTTGTTTATCCTACAATTATGGGGTGTTCAAGTGGGCCCGTTGTTTGCCAGCTTAGGTATTGCTGGTCTTGCTATTGCTTTTGCGCTTCAGAGTACTCTTGGTAATATCTTTGGTGGAGTTTCTATGATTATTGATGGAACTTTGAAGAAAGGAGATATTGTTAAGTTGGAATCTGGGGAATCTGGGGCAATTTATGATATTGGGATAAGGAGTACCAGGATAAAGACTTGGGATAATGAACTTATAACCATTCCTAATGGTAAGATGGCTGATTCTAAGATACAGAATCTTTCTCAGCCAGACCCATCGATTAGGATAAATATTGAGTTTGGAGTTGAGTATGGTTCTAATCCTGAGGAAGTCAAGAAATTGGTTGTGGATTTGGTTAAGAAGATTAAGCCTGTTATGCAGGACCCTGAGCCTAAGATTTGGTTTACTGAGATGGGAGACTTTGCGCTTAAGTTTAAGCTTATGTTTTGGGTGGATGATTTGTCTTTGAAATGGCCTGCCCATCAAGAGGCTATGACTAAAATATATGACGCTTTGAATAAGGCTAAGATTGGAATTCCATTCCCAACAAGAACGGTTTATAATAAGAGATAAAACAACAATATTCCACCAATTAATTGATTGGTGGTTAAGGTGGAATTTGTGTGCTTAAGAACCGTCGAAGAAGATTGGTGGAATCTTGAGTGTTAAGAACCATCTAGGATGATTTGCGAGGTGAAATATGCCACCGGTTTGTGACCGGTGGTTCTTGACATGTTTGAATTTTTGAAAAAGTACGTTTATTCTAGGTTTTTTAATTTTGTGTACTTGTTAGGGTTAACGTTTATTATCCCTTTCTTGTTTACTACAGGTGGTGTGGTTGAGGTTAAGTATATGAAGCCGAGTGTTATTTTGGTTGTTGCGCTGTTTTTCATAATAGCTGGGATAGTTGGGATGTACCACACTAAGAAGTCATGGAGGCAAACATTCTTTTCGATTGGTTTGTGGACACTTATACCTGGTACGGTGTCATTGCTATTATTTTTGTTTGGAAAAATGGCAGTATTTAGTTTTCTTGAGAAGGTTGTTGTAAATTTTGATCAGTTGAAGCCTTTGTTGGACATTTATCTTTTGAGATTGCCTCGATTTATGATCTTGTCTAGCTTTTATGTTTTGTTGGGAGGGATATTTTTGTTTATTGGTGGGAGGGTTAAGGAGAAAGTATAGTAATCTTTATATAGGGATTTGTTTATTGTTGGTAATACATTAAAAAAGGAGGATTTAAAATGAAATTTATGAAAAAAAGTTTGACAATTCTGGTTTTGTTTATGTTTATGTTTAGTATGGGTGTAGTTACACTGGGAGATTCTGATGATGTGGATGACTCTGATGATAGGGAGAAAACGAAGAATCCAAGGAGAGCTGTTGGCAGAGATACACCACACTTGAGTCCTGCAGGTGGAAGAGTTATTGCGCGGACTGTTCGGGACGTTAGAGATGCCAATAAAGATGAGTTTAAGGAGATGTATAAGAATAAGATTTCTGCTGGTGTTGATAAGTGTGCAGAGAAGGACGATGAAGAATCAAAGGAGAAATGTGTTGAGAAATTTAATAAGAGATTAGATAGGGTGGATAAGTTAAACGATCATGCAAGAGAAAGACTTCAGAAGATTGAAGAGAGAAGGTTAGAGAAGGATGAAAAGTTTGAGGAAGATAGGAAAAAGCCAGCGTTTGTTAAGTTTAAGAAGGATCATAAGTTTAAGGCGAGAGTTGTTACAAAGATTAAGGTTGATAAGGCTCGTGAGAATTTCTTGAAGGCTAAGGAAAGGTTTGAGGCTGCTAAGGAGAAATATAAGGGGGCTAAGGAGAAGTTTAAAGAGAGAAAAGAGAAAGTTTCTGACTGTGGTGATGATGAGGGCGAGGAGTGTGAAGAAGCTAGAGAAGGTATTAAAGCTGATGCTAAAGAACATCTGATTCATGTTGCTGATATGATTCTTGAACACTTGGAGAAAGTTAAGGAAAGGGTTTCTGGTAATGAGGATTTAAGTGAAGAAGAATCTGCTGAGATCTTAGCTGACCTTGAAGAGAAAGTTGGCAAGATTCAGGAAGCTAGGGCTGCTGTAGAAGCTGCTGAGAGCAAAGAAGAGATTCAAGAGGCCGCTAAGGTTTTGAAGAGAGCATGGACTAAGATTAAAAATAAGATTAAGGTGCATGCTAAGAGGGTTGTTAACTCACGTATAGGTGGGATAATTGTTAAGTCAAAGCAGTTAGAGGTTAAGTTAGAGAAGATACTTGAGAGGATGACTGAGAATGATATTGATGTTAGTTCTGTTGAGGGTTTAGTTGATGACTTTAACTCTTTATTGGAGGAAGCTAAGGTCAAGTATGAAGAAGCTGTTGAGAAGTTTGAAGAAGCTAAGTCTTCTGATGAGCCTGATGCTGAGATGATTAAATCTGGGCAAGAGAGTATGAAGGCAGCTCATGAGAAATTACAGGAAGCACAAAAGGTTCTTAGAGATATCTTGAAAGAGATTAAGGACAAGGGTGGGGAGGAGGAGTTGGAGGATACTGAGATTGATGAGGTTGAAGAAGAGGTAGAGGAAGAAGATGCTGCTGAGGTGGAAGAATGAAACGGAGAATATTTGTTGGGCTGATATTAGTTGCTTTGGTTTTTTATCTGACTGGGTGTGAAGCTCCTACGGAGCCTGCGTCAACCTTGCCACCTGTAGATGAACCAGTAACACCACCATCAGTAATAGAACCAGCACCTACAACTACAGAACAAGCTAGTGGGATTGATGGAGCTGTTACAGCGGCTGGGACTTTAGATGAGGATTTAGAGTTAGGTGAGCTAGAAGGGATTGATGCTGAGTTGGATGGGATAGATTGGTAAAATTTATATAACATTTTCTTTTCTTTTTCTTTTATGATTCAAATTGATGGGAGTCACTTAGAAGGTGGTGGGCAGATTGTTCGTACAGCTCTTGCTTTATCTGTTTTGACTGGGAAGGCTTTTGAGGTTAGTGATATTAGGAAGGGAAGGCGAGATTCAGGTCTTAAGAATCAGCATTTGTTTTGTGTTCGGGCTTTGAAGGAGTTATGTAATGCTGATGTTGAAGGTTCTGAACTTGGTTCTGAATATATTAAGTTTGTTCCTGGTAAGATTAAAGCTAAGAACCTTAAGATTGATGTTGAGACTGCTGGTTCTATTACGTTATTGCTACAGTCATTGTTAGTTCCTTGTTTTTTTGCTGATAAGAAAATTAAGCTTGAGATAATTGGTGGAACGGACACTAAATGGTCAATGCCTGTTGATTACTTTAAGGAGATACTGGTGCCCCAACTTGTTAGGTTTTGTGAGAAGATTGATGTTAAGGTGGATAAGAGAGGGTATTTTCCTAAGGGACAGGGGAATGTGTCTATTGACATAAAGCCAAAGTATAAATTGGGTGAGTTTGATAATTTTGATGAGTTTTTGAGTGGTATAGGAGGTAATGAGATTAATTTGACTGAACAGTATGAATTGATCCAAGTTAAAGGGATTTCTCATGCGTCTTCTGATTTGGAGAAAGCAAATGTTGCCGATAGGCAGGCAAGAGCTGCTAAGTTGGTCTTGAACAAATTGGGATGTCATGTTGATGTTAGGACTGAGTATCACGATACGATGTCAGTAGGTTCTGGTGTTGTTTTGTGGGCTATATTTTCTAAGGATAGGGATGAGATTGATGTTTTTAATCCAATTAGGATTGGAGCTGATAGTCTTGGTGAGAAGGGAAAGAAGTCTGAGGTTGTTGGGACGGAGGCTGCTTTGAGATTGATTGAAGAGATTGGATTTAAGGCGCCTGTTGATCAGTATTTAGCTGATAATCTGATTCCTTGGTTGGGATTGTTTGGTGGGAAGATGAAGGTGTCTAAAGTTACTAATCATACATTGTCAAATATTTATGTTGTTGAGAAGTTTTTGGGGAAAGTCTTTGATGTTGATAAGGAGAATAAGATTATTTCTGTTGTATGATGAACATAAACTAATAAAATTAAGACTTTAATCTTATTTGGAATCTTTAATTCCAAAAACTATTTAAACATGTTTTTTAAGGTTTAGTCTAAGAAAGAGGTAGATTAATGGCAGCATTAGAGTTTTTAACATCTTTAGCAGGCATTTTGTTAATCGGTATTATTTGTACGCTTATTTCTAAGAAGTTGAAAATCTCTAATATACTTTTCTTGATTGTAGCTGGGATGTTATTGGGCAGAGTGAAATTCCAAGGAGTTACATTAGTACAGTTTCCAGCAGATTTCTTAACAAGTATTAGTATACTTGCTTTAGTGATGATTGTTTTTGATTCAAGTACTCGATTTAAGCTAAAGGAGTTTGATGAACTTTCTATGTATGCTTTGAAACTAACTGGATACTTTCTTTTGCTTAATATGTTGATACTTACGTTCTCTTTGATATTTATATTTGGATTAGGATTTGGGATACTACATCTTATGCTTGCTTTGTTGTTTGCTACTTTGATGTCTGGAACGGATCCTGCTGCGATATTGTCTATGCTTGGGCAAACAAAGAATAAGCTACTTGAGCTAATTGAGATTGAGTCATTGATCAATACTCCTTTGATTGTATTACTTCCTTTTATTATCCTTGATTTGATTAATAAGATGACTTCTAATGGAGGACCTGTTTTGCTTAATTTCTTTAATGAGGCGCTGCCTTTTTTTAGGGACTTTCTTTTAAGACTGGTTGCTGGTATTGGCGCAGGTATATTGATTGGGATAATCTTATTTAAGGTTATGAAGAAGCAATATTCTGTTATTTTATCACCATTGTCACTTATTACTTCTGCTCTGTTAACTTATATTATTGCAGAGAACTTAGGTGGTAATGGAGTACTTGCAGTTACAACACTAGGGTTATTCTTTGGGAATGTTTATGTTAAACAGAAAGGAGAATTACAGGAGTTTTCATCAATATTTTCGAATGCTTTGGAGATATTAGTTTTTGTGTTGGTTGGTCTGATAATCAATGTTCCTTTGACTGCATCATTTATCTTTAAGTCTTTTTCCTTATTTTTAGTTTACTTAGGGATTAGGTATTTGGCAGTGTATATTTCTTTTAAGAACTATTCAATTGGGTTTAAAGAGAAAATTTTTATGACTTTGAATGTTCAGAAAGGGATTGCGGTGGCAGTTGTTGTTTTTACGCTATCTATATTGAAGATTGAGGGGATTACTTTGATTTTGAACTTGACGCTTATGTTTATGCTTTACTCGATTATTATATCTACATTTGTATTGAAATTATCTCATCATTTTGTTAAGAGCAAAGAAGTTATTAAAGAGACGAATAAGAAGAAGAAAAATGAAGATTGAATTGGGTTCTGCTGGTACTTCTGGGTTGGGTTATCCTGATGGTTTGAAGAAATGTAATGAGTTAGGTATAGGTATGGAGGTTGAGTTTACTTACGGCGTTAGGATGAGTGATTCTGATGCTAAGAAGATTGGCGATGAGGCTCGGAGGTTGGGTGTTAAGCTATCAGTTCATGCTCCTTATTATGTTAATTTGGCTTCTAAGGATAAGGTGAAATTAGCTGCTTCTAAGGAACGGATTTTGCAGAGTTGTGAGAGGGGACATTCCTTGGGTGCAAAGTATATTGTTTTTCATCCTGGCTTTTATCAGGGTAGGGATGAAGAAGAAGTTTATAAGATTATTAAGGAAGGGATTGTTGATTTATTAAAAGAGGTTAAACGGAATAAGTGGGATGTTTTCCTTGCTCCAGAGACTACAGGGAAAGGTTCTCAGTTTGGAGATTTAGATGAGTTGTTGAGGTTAGTTAAAGAGACGGGATGCAGTATATGTGTTGATTTTGCTCATTTGAAGGCTAGGAATAATGGAAAGATAGATTATGATGAGGTTTTTTTGAAGTTGAAAGGTTTGGGTCATATTCATGCTCATTTTTCTGGTATTGAATGGACTGCAAAGGGAGAGAGGAAGCATCTTATAACTGATGCTAAGGATATTTTGGAATTAGTTAAGTATATTAAGAAGTATGGATTAGATGTTACTATTATTAATGAGAGTCCGGATACATTTGGTGATTGTGTTAAGAGTTTGAAAATAATTGATGAAATGAAATAAAAAGTAATCAATAAAAATAATAAATAAAAGACTAAAAAGCCATTAAAAAATACCATTAAAACTTAAAATAAATAAAACTGAGAAACTATCAATAAAAAATACCAATAAAAACTAACTATTAAAAATAATAAATAAAATAAATCAAAATTAATAAAATAAAATGACTCGGATAATAATTGATACAAATTTTCTTTTAATTCCTATACAGTTTAATGTAGATATATTTTCTGAGATTGAGAGGATAGTTGATTTTAAGTATAAGTTGTATATTGTTGATAAGACTGTTGATGAACTTCGGGCTATTGTTGAGAAGCAGAAAGGGAAGAGTAAGGAAGCTGCTAAAATTGGGCTATTGTTTGTTGAGAAAGGGAAGGTTAATGTTATTAAGACAAAAGGGGAGAAGTATACTGATGATCTTATTGTTGAGGAGGTTAAGGGGGGAGATGTTGTTGCTACTCAGGATGTTGGCTTGAAGAGAAGATTGAAGGAGAAGGGAGTAAAGTTCATTGGTTTGAGGCAGAAGAGATACCTAGTTCTATTTTAGAAAGTTTTAAATACCACTGTTTAACACCAAAGTTAATATGTTTTATAAACTAGAAGTTAAAGACCACATCAGAGTGCCTCCTGATTTATTTGACCTACAGCTAGACGATGCTGTTATTAAACGAATCAAGAAGAAGTATGATGGACACATTTCTCAGGACTTGGGTATAGTTATAGATGTATCCTCAGTAGATACTATTGGAGAAGGAGTTATAATCCCAGGAGATGGGGCATCATACTATGATGTTAGTTTTGAATTGTTAACTTTTAAGCCTGAATTGCACGAAGTTGTTGTTGGAAAGATCAAAGATATTGCTGATTTTGGAGCTTTTATCAATATTGGACCAATTGAAGGAATGATTCATATTTCACAGACAATGGATGATTTTGTAAGCTTTTCTAAGGATAAGACTTTGACTGGAAAGGAGTCAAAGAAGTCACTGAAAGTTGGCGATGTATGTAGGGCAAGAATAATTGCAGTTTCTTTTAAAGATCCAACAAATCCTAAGTTAGGTTTGACCATGAGACAGCAAGGATTAGGCAAGCTTGACTGGATTGAAGAAGAGAACCAAGTAGATGATGGTAAGGAAGAGAGTAAAGAAGATAAGAAGGAAGAGAAGAAAGGAGATAAGAAGTAGGTCATTAAAATGAAGAAAAAAGTTTGTAAAAAATGCAAATTGTTTGTAGAAGGGAACGTTTGCCCGGTTTGCAAAGGTAATCAATTCAGTTCAAATTGGCAGGGTAGATTCAATGTTTTAGATTCTAATAAATCATTAATTGCAAAAAAAGTGGGACACACAGTGAAAGGAGAATATGTCGTTAAGGTAAGGTGAATACTATGGATGTAAAGTTAGTTGAAAAGAAAGAAGTTCCATTGCTGCACAGAACAGAAGTGTCGTTTGATGTTACAAGCGATAAAGCAACTCCTTCTAATCAAGAGTTAAAGAAGAAGTGTGCGTCAATTTTAGGTGCAGATGAAAAACTAGTTGTCGTTAAGAAAGTTGAGACTTTCTTTGGTTCTACTGGTTCTAAAGCTACTGTTTATCAATATAAGGACGAAGAGAAACTGAAGAGTATAGAGCCTAGGGAAAAGAAGGCTGAAGAGAAGAAAGAAGGCGGAGAGGCCCCTGCAGAAGAGGCTAAGAAAGAAGCTCCAAAAGCTGAAGAAAAGCCAAAGGAAGAAACCCCTAAAAAGGAAGAGAAGAAAGAAGGGGCTAAGGAATAAAAATGGCCGATGAAAAGAAAAAAACTCCAAAGGGAGTATGGAATTTGTATAATGTTTCTGGGAATAAATTAGAGAGGAAGAATCAGTCGTGTCCTAAGTGTGGCGATGGTATTTTTTTATCTGCTCATAACAACAGGATGACATGTGGTCAGTGTGGTTATTCTGAAGTTAAATCTACTGAGAAAAAGGCTGAAGTTAAATCTACTGAGAAAAAAGAATCGTAGAAATCGAATATTGTGATTTCCGATATATTATTTCTTTAAAGTTTGGAATATAAGTAAATCTTCATTAGTTAGTTTTTCGCCTTTCTTGATCTTTTCATTGACGAAGTCTTCTTTGCTCTTTAGGAGCTGTTTTGTCAATTCTTCTTTTTTATTCTTATCATCAAGTTGGTATTTACTAACTTTCTCATTTATTCTAGATAGTCCTATAAGTCTCTCTTTTAGTTTATCGTTAACTTCATTAAATTCTTTCTTGGATTTTAAGAACTTCTCAAATTCAGTTTTTTCTTTGATTCTTAATTCGTCAATCTCTTTTGAGGTTGATATGATGCCTTCGTGTTTTTGTTGGCTTTCTTTTGCTTTATTCTGAACATTTTTATGAGTTTCCTCAGCATTTGCTCTTGATTTGTCGATGTCTTTTGAGATTTTGTGAATCTCTTCGTTAATTTCAATTACTTTTCCTGAGAGCTTTAGCTTTTTCTTAAATGATTTGATAGTCTTCATTATCTCTTTTTCTTTGTCAAAAGACATAATTTCAGTTTCTATCTTGGATTCTAATCTTTTTATATCTTCGATTAATCTTAAAGGATTGCCTTCTACTTTGCTTTTCTTAGCAAGGTCTTCTTTCTTTTTCTTAGTCTCCTTTATTTTAGAAATCTTGTTTCGAATCTCGAGGTTGAACTTTTTTCTTGATTCTTTATCTTCTTTAACTTGATTTGTTAGTTTGTCTCTAAGCTCTTTATTGCCTTTGATATTATTGATTAGAGACTTAATCTCGTTGCCGTGCTTCTCTTTTTTTTCAAAGTGATCTTCTTTTTGTTGATCTACTTCGTTTAATCTTCTTCTTAATCCAGCAATCTCTGTTTTGCATTCAGATAGTTTGCTAAATAGCTCTTTTTTCTCTTCTGGTGTCATACTCGTTCACGTTTACTATTTTATTCATTTTTTATCGAAGCTTGGGTAAAAAAAGCAAAAATGTCAGAATTTTCGAGAAAATTCTGAGCAGTTTAAAAACCATCTGGATTAAATTAGTGGTTTTTAAACATTTAGCCAAATAAGGCCCCTAGTCCTGCTGCGGCTTCTTCTTCGCTTTTCTTCTCTTCTTGGGCGTCTTTCTTCTTGTCGTCCTTCTTTTCTTCTTTAGCTCCACCTTCTGCTGCTGCAGGTGCTGCTGCGGCTGCTGGTGCTGCTACTGCTTGTGTCTCTATTGCTTTTTCTATGTCTACACCATCAAGCGAAGCGATTAAAGCCTTAACCCTAGCATCGTCTACTGTGACGCTAGCAGATTCTAGTACTTTCTTTATTGAAGCTTCGTCAATTTTCTGTCCTGCTTTATGCAAAAGCATTGCAGCGTATATATATTCCATTTTTGACCTCCTCAACTCATATAGAGTATGAATATTATTCTCTTAATGTCCCCTGCTTTTTTAATTTGTTTAATAAATCTTCAGCTGATTCTTCTTCAGATTTTTCTTCTTTTTTGTCTACTAATTCTTGAGCGGTAGGGATTTTTTCTTCTCTTTGAGAAGCTCTAGGCTTCTCTAACCCTTTCTCGTTTTCACTCGAAAGTTTTGGTTCTGGTTTGTAAGTAGGAGCTGACTTTGCTTCTTCAACTAATTGTTCAGCTGAAGGCATTGTACCTTGTTTTTTTACTTTAGCAACCATTGCAGCAACTTTCTTTGCTGTTTCGTCCATTTCTGGTTGTCTTTGTTTTTCTATCTTTTCTAATTCTTTTTCTTTGTCTATTCTTTCTTTTTCTAATTGTTTTTCTTCTTCTACTTTTACTGCTTCTTGGACTTCTTTTTCAACTTGAGTATCTGGTTGTTTTTGAGTTTCTAATTCTTTTTCTTCCTTGATTATTTCTTTTTCTTCTTCTAGGACTTTGATTTCTTTCTTTTCTATTGGAGTAGGTTCTTGGACTGGTTTTTCTTCAGCTTTTGGTTCAGGAGCTTTTACTGGTTCTGGTTTAGGTTCTTCTACCTTTGGTTCTTCCTTAACTTTAGGTTCTGGAGTCTTCACTGGTTCCGGTTTAGGTTCCCCCTTCACAGGCTCTGGAGTTTTCTCCTCAACCTTTGGCTCAGGAGATTTAGGTTCTTCCTTAACTGGTCCTGGTGCTTTTTCTTCAACTTTTGGCTCTTCTTTTACTGGCTCTGGAGCTTTCTCTTCTACCTTAGGTTCTTCCTTTTTCTCTTCAGCTTTTGGTTTAGCTACAACTTCAATGTTAGCAGTTGTCTTTAATGAGTTCATAGAACCTTCAGCTTTGCCTATCAGCATATCAACCATGTCTTTGTCAATTATGTTTTGGCTGATACCTAATGCTTTTGCATCGTTAGCTGCTTTTGAGATTAAGTGTTCAACTGTTGAGCTAGTTGGATATGACATGAACATAGCTAAGTTAAATGCTCCTGTTCCTGCTGATTGTAAGTTATTCATGAATGCATCTTCGTCAATTGATAAGATGTCTCTTGTGTAGATGGTTCCGCCTTCATAGGCTGCAACTAAATCAAGACCAACTTCCATTGGCTTTATCTCTAATCTTGTTAGGATCTCAGCTGCTTTTTGACTTATCTTTTCTCCTTTCTTTGCAACTACTGCGTCTTCTTTAATAGCTACTTTACCGTCTTCAACACCAGATTTAATTCCGATCATAGCTAATTCCCCTATAACTGGACCTGGTGCGAAGGGAGTAGGGCCTGCTGGAATTATTAGATCTTTAGGAGCAGTTTGGTTAGCCTTAGCAGGAGCCGGACTTTTGTTTTTTTGAAGTGTTTTGAATAGTTTGAATGGATTTTCTTTGCTGAACATTAATGCTGGCATGCCTTCTAGGTGTTTTGATAACTCTTCAATGCCTTTTTTTGTTTTTTCGGCTTCTTTGAATGCAATTTTAATAATTCTTCTCTTAGTCATGGTCATTACGACCATTTCTCTAAGTTCAGCTCTCATCTTTTGTAATTGTTGAGCTGGAAGATTTTCCATATTAATAGCTGCTACAATAGGATATTGACTAATCAAATCTAAGATGTTCTTTACAACTTTTTTTTTGTACTCAGCTACTTTTGCCATCTTACTTTTTTACTTCTGGTTTTTCCCCAGTTTGTTCTTCTGATTTTGGATCTTGAGGTTTATCTTCTTTTTCTTCCTTTATTGCCTTTGGTTTTTCTTTTCCTTTTTGTTCTTCCAGGGGTTTTGCTCCTACCTTGTAGGATTTATCCATTGTGAACTTTATGATTATTTCTTTTATATTGTGACTTTCGTTAGGTAATGAATGTAGAACTGAATTGTAGATTGTCATTATATTGTCAACTAATTCTTCATCTTTCATATCTTCTTTTCCAACAGAACATTGTAGAATTGCGTCGTTTATTGTTGCTAATTTGATTGTTTGTTGAAGTCTTTCATATAATGGTTTTAGACTAGCATTAGGTGGGACTACACAACCTGCTTTTGGGTTAGGCATCTTTCCTTTTGGACCAAATACTCTACCAAAGGTTGTAGCTATCTTTGGCATTATTGTAGCTTGAGCAATAAAGAAATCGTATCCATTAGCTAGTTTCTTAGCTACTTTTTTATCTTGATATTTTGGGAAGTCTTCTAATGAGACTGCTAGGTCGCATACTTCTTTTGCTTGTTCTAGAAGTTCTGGTCCAACTAATGCACAAACTTTGGCTTTTTTGCCTCTTGAGAAATGTAGCTGAATAAATTGTGTAACTTGGTGGTCTGGGTTCTTTAAATCTAAATCCTTTAGATTTATGATTAAGTCTACGCTTTGCTTAAAGTTTCTTTTCTTAGAATTTGCTCTTACGAGCTTTAATGTTTCTATTACTTCGTTTTTGTTCATTTTTTCTACCCTTCTACTCTTGATATAGTAGTACTGCGGGAATACTTAATAGAATGGGATTGGTTTGGGGTTTATAAATGTTGCTGTTATATGAATCTTGTTGGTTTGTTTGCTGACTGGTATGGGATTTCTCCGAATTTGCAGTTTTTACAGGTTGCGTCTAGGTTGACCCAATCGTCTTCTGCTTTGTGTCTCTTTGTTGCTTCTGGGATACTAGCTTGGACGTAGACATGTTTTGGGATTAGGATGAATCTTGTTTTTATTCCTATTGATTCTAAGAGGTTTGCTAATAATACACTCGCGTCATCGCAATCTCCACCTCCTGAGACTAAACTTTGTTTTGCTGATTTGATATATTCAAATGCATTTGGATCTGAGACATAATCAAAGTTGTCTCTTACGAAGTAGAATATTGCTTTTGCCTGGCAGACTTTTGATCCATCACAGCTTGAGGATGCTATTTTGTCTGCGATTAGTTTTATTTCTGGGTCGTTGGGGGTGAGTTGTATATTGTTTATGTTGTTCGTTATTGAGTCTGGGTCTGGTTCTAGGTTTTTTGGAACGACATCATCTATTGTTGGGATGTTTTTTGGTTCTGGGTCTAGTTTTACTGCGTAGTAAGAGAAAACCCACATTGTAATTATTAGCAAGAGGAATATTGTGATGATTAGTTTAACTGGCCCTTTCCACCATGGTGGGTGTTCTTCCAGTTCGTGATCATGTTGTAGGCTATGTTCTTCCATAAGATTTAATAATGGGGTTGAGTTTTAAATAGTTTGTTCTAAATTCTTTATTTTATGTGATGAATATAGGAAGGTTTTTATTTATATAATGTAAATATCTAGTTTATGGAGCAAAGAGAGGCAATTGAGATATTAGATGTTGAGGAGCAAATACTTAGGAGGCGTTGGTATAAGGTTTTTAATCTACTTGAGGATGATATGTATGCTATATGGAGTGAGGAAATAAAAAAAGGTTTTCATGAATTGAAAGATGAAACAGAAAAGATAGCATATATTATAAGAAAACTTCACAGTCATTATAGGGGGGAAGATGGAGATTATAAAGAACATATTGGACACATAAGGGAATTTCTTCAACATATAAATAAAAAAATTAAACAAAAAGATAAATGGGTTAAGTTTATTGCTCAGGATATCGAACAAATAATTGAAGATGTTGAAGAAGAGAAAAGAGATTTTACTGATCAATCTAAAGGTATCGGAAGGAAAGCATTAATGTTGAGGCATAGGAGGGAATTTAATATATTGGAAGAGGTAGGATTTCCAGTTAAGCGGTATTTTGATCTAGCGCTTTTTTTGGTAAGACATTGGGATGATGTGGGAAGGCTTATTCCTTATGGTCGCGATAATTCTTTATTATTTAGAAGGGGATTGCCTGCTGTAAGAGATCTGATTAATGAACAAACATGGCCTGATTTTGAGAGATTATGTTATAAAACATCTCCGGGATTTGTGTATAGTTTTCCTGTTCTTAGGCCGTTATTGCCTACAAGAGGACTCCATCAAATAGTAGATGACATTTTGGAATTGAAAGGTAGTGTAGATATTGATGGTTCTGAGTTTTTTACATATGGTTTACCTTCTGTTAAACATATAATAGCTGAAAACCCTTGGACTTAGCCAGGTATGATCGAGATTGCTAAAATAGCAAGATCCTCTGCAGCGTCATTATTTGCTCATGGTTTATCGAGGATTGATGATATCATTAATGAACAAACATGGCCTGATTTGATAAAGATGGCAAGGGGAACTAGTGATATCTCATGTACGTTTTTGTTTGTATTTACTCTTCCAAGTATTAAACATATAATTCGTGAAGATAATTTGGATGAGATTGTTGAAGGAGTACTTTTGTTAGGAAAGATTGGACACCATAATATTTTTGGGAAGGTTGTTCCTTCACTTAAGCATGTCATTACGGCTGAGAACTGGAAAAGTGTTACTGAATTATTATATGAATATAATACTAAAACAGGAGATTATGGTCAAAGGAATGTTTCACTATTATGGGGACTACCTTACCTTAGAAATGCAATTACTAGTGCTAATTTTCCACTTGTTCTACAAAAATGCGAAGAAGTTAGAACTTCATTAAGACTTAATGATCTAGCTCTTTTTCAAAATGGATTCCCTGCTATTGAAGATATTGTTGATGAAGGGAATATTATTCAAATACTTGATAAAATTAAGGAAGTATGCGAGAGGTTAAATAGATATAATCATCAGAATGTTAATGCAGTATCTACTGTCTTTATGGGATTGAATAGTATCAAACAAATTTTGACTGGAGAGAATTTCAATGATGTTATGGAACTATTGATGAGTGTTTTTGAATCTGAGATACTTGTTGTCCGAACCGAAAATAGGAATTCCTTTTTTCGTTATGCTCTTCCCGAATTTAACGAAAAGATAAGAAGTTTAGGTGATTTGGCGTATATAATTACCACGTATAGAGAAAGAATAGCTAATATTATCAATGGGGAGTTTGATAATGAGGATAGGAGATGGTTCTTTGAATATATTGTAGGAGTATTTAGAAAGAATTTGAAACATTTTGATGATTATGTTGAATTGGTTACTGAGTATGTGGGAAAGGTTTCTCCAATTATTAGGGATGATTTTGAGCCTGTTGATAAGTCATTATTCTTTTATCCTATCTTAAATCAGTTTGGAGAGGGCGTTGAACATTTTGATGATTTTGTCAGGTTGGTCAATGATTATTTAGAGAATAAGGATGTTCTGAAAAAAGGCAATATCGACATTTTACTTCATAAGGCCGATCCTAAAAATGGGATAGGCGGTGCTATTGAAAGGTTTAAGAAAATGATGGAAGATCCTAGGTATGTCACATTCCAGGGTTTAACTGAACTCGGGTTTTTATGTTGTCATGTTACAAATGCCTTTTTTGGAGGGGCTGCTGGGAATAATGAAAAGAAGAAAGATATCTTTGATAATATTGTGTATGATATAATGAATCCTGACAGTTATAATCCTAGTTGTTCTGTAATAAGGCCTCATGGATATACTTCATTGGTTGTAACAAGTAGAGATCAAACTGGCGGTTCAATAGGGGTAGTATATGATTACGGGTATATTTATCAGTCATTCCGTAGTGATGCTGCTACAACTGATGAAACGGACGAAGTAACTGGAAGTACTATTAGGAGAGGTAATCGTGATCGATCAACTAGTACTGCACTGGTCGTTAACCTTTCTAAAAGTAGCTATAATGAAGTGCTAGTTCAAAAATGGACTGTTTCTGGGATTTTTTATACAAAAGGAGTCAAGGATTGGGCAATTGCTAAATTATTGGCTATTAGTCAGAGATTGTCTGGAAGGAAACACTTTAATGGTGAACATTGGTATAATCAAGGGGCACCAAAAAAGGTTATTAAATGGTTTCCTGTTTATGAGATTGATCTTAAGGATAATACTTGGAAGGCCGTTTTTGATCCAAAACACCAAAAAATTGGGCGAGTTGAGAGAGCTAAAAGATCATTAGGAAGATTCAGACCTAATCGAGAAGATTAAGTTTAATTAGCTAATTTTAAATATAGATGGGAATTATTTTCTTCTATGAAAACAGCAATTATTGTTTCGAAGGAAGATCCTGCTGGGATGAATATAGCGGAATGTCTTTCCGAGTATGATTTGGATAAATTGAATGCTGAGTTGTTTATTAGGAAGAAGGAGTCTATTTTTAATGAAGGGATTGATGAGGAGGTAGATGCTGATCTTTTTATCTTTGCTACTAAACATCAGTCGGCTAAAGGAGTTCATTCTTTGAGTTGTCATGCTCCAGGGAATTTTGGGAAGGCGGAGGCTGGTGGAAAAGATAAGAAGTTGTGTGTTGCTCCTGCTGTATTGCTGAAGGAGGCTTTTTTGAAGTTGAATGAGTTTGGTGAGAGGTTGGGTCATGAGATAACTTTGGAGGTTACACATCATGGGCCTTATTTGGAGAAGCCTTGCATGTTTATTGAGATTGGTTCTGATGAGGACAATTGGAAGAATAACGAAAGCGGTAAGGTAATTGCAAAAGTTGTTGTTGATTTGCTTGAGAGAATAGATGATATTATGGGTAATTCAAAGAAGTATGAGATTGCTTTTGGTGTTGGTGGTTTACATTACGGAAAAACATTTGGTCGGAGAGTTTTAGAGAAGGATATTGCTATTGGTCATATCTGTCCTAAGTATCAATTTGAGAATTTAGATAAAGAGATGATTCTTGAGGGGATTAATAGGACCCATGAGAAGGTTGATTTCGTTCTGTTGGATTGGAAGGGGTTGGGTAAGGAGAAGCAACGAATTGTAGATATGCTTAATGAGTTAGGTTTAGAATTTAAGAGAACTGATAAGATCTAAAACTATTTCTTCTCTTTAGGAGCTTCTTCTTTCTTCTCTTCTGCTCCAGGTGCTGCTGCTGCTCCTTCTGCTGGTGCTGCTCCTGCTTCTCCAGGTGCTGCTGCTCCTTCTGCTGCTCCTTCAATCGGTAGTAACTCTTTGATCATTGGGTCTGGGATGTTTGCTTCTTTTAGCTTAGCTTTAATTTCTCCTCTTTCTTTGCCAGCCATTTTAGCAATGATATCTTTAGCGACTCTTTCGAACTCTGCTCTTCTCTTTTCAATTCCAGCTGCTAGTTTCTTTTTCTCTGCTTCTAGTTTTGCCTTTTCTTCATCAGTAAGTTCTGTTTTTTCTTCTTTGATTTCTTTATCGAATTTTCCAGCATTAATGTCAACTATTGTTTCAACTGCAGGTTTACCTTCAACTAGAATTCCCATTGAATTGCATGTTCCTACAATTTCTTTGATTCTTTCTTTTAATGTTTTACCTAATAAATTACCTTCTTTCATCTTTGCAATCTTGATCATCTGCTCAATTAGAACGTCTGCTACTTTGTCTTCTTTTGGATTTCCTGAACCTTTTTCAACGCCTGCTTCTTTTTTAATTAATGCAGAAGCTGGTGGAGTACCTATTTCTATTGTGAATTCTTTAGTATCGGAATCAACTATAACATCAACAGGAACTTGCATTCCTTTGAAAGCATCAGTCTTTTTGTTTATGTCTGCCACTACTTGTCCAATATTCACTCCTAATGGACCTAGAGCTGGACCTAATGGTGGTGCGGCTGTTGCTTTGCCGCCTTGTACTAATACTTTAATTGACTGATTTGCCATGGGGTTAAGGATTTTAATATGGTTTATAAATGTTTCTGATAAAAATAAATCAAAAACTTTTAATATGAGTCTAATTAAGATTTAGTTATGTCAATATTTAAGGCTTATGATATAAGGGGGAAGTATCCTTATGAGTTGAATGAGGATATTGCTTACAATATAGGTAAGGCTGCTGCTAAGTTCTTTAAGGCTAAAGAGATTGCTGTTGGTAGGGATATGAGGTTGAGTGGAGATAGTTTGTTTACTAGTTTGTCTGAGGGGATTACTGATATGGGTGTTGATATGATTGATATTGGGTTATGTAGTTCGCCAATGGCATCATTTGCTTCTGGTTTTTTGAAGAAACCGGTTATTATGGTTACTGCCTCACATAATCCTAAGGAATATAATGGGTTTAAGATTATGGGGGCAGGTGCAAAGCCCGTTAGTGCTGATTCTGGGATTAAGGATATTGAGAAGATGGCTTCTTCTGAGATTGAGAAGTCTTCGAAAAGAGGGATGATAGTTTCAAAGAATATTGATAAGGATTACATTAAGCATATTATGAAATTTTGCAGGTTAAAAGATATTAAGATGAAGATTGTTGTTGATACTTCGAATGGTATGGCTGGGAAGTTTTTGCCAATGGTTGCTGAGAAGTTGAAAAGTTTAGATATAGTTAAGATGAACTTTAAGATTGATGGTAACTTTCCAGGGCATGATCCTAATCCCCTTAAGCCTGAGATTATTGATATTTTACGTCAACGTGTTTTGAAGGAGAAGGCAGATTTAGGGGTTGCGTTTGATGGGGATGCAGATAGGGTATTTTTTGTTTCTGATAAAGGGGATGTTGTAACATCTGATTATATTACTTGTTTGATTGGGCAGAATATGTTGAAAGACAATAAAGGTGGAATGATACTTTATGATCTTAGAAGTTCATGGATTGTTAAGGAATTTTTGGAGGCGGAGGGTGGTAAGACTAAGATGAGTAAGGTTGGACATTCTTTTATCAAAGAACAGATGAGGAAGGATAATGGGATTTTTGCTGGTGAACTTTCTGGTCACTTTTATTTTAAGGATAATTTTTATGCTGACTCTGGAATAATTGGAATGTTGCAGGTTTTATGTTTGCTTTCTGGTGAGGGGAAGGAGATGTCTGAGTTGATTAAGCCGTTGCAGAAATATTTTTCAACTGGGGAGCTTAATTCTGATGTTTCTGATAAAGAGGGTAAGATTAAGGCTTTGAAAGCGAAGTATAAGGATGGTAAGATTAGTATGTTGGATGGTATTAGAGTAGATTATTCTGATTGGTGGTTTAATGTTAGGCCTTCGAATACTGAGTCACTTTTGAGGTTGAATTTGGAAGCTAAATCTAAGGAGATTATGGAAGAGAAGAAGAAAGAAATTCTTGATTTTATTCGGAAGTAATGGTTTGAGGTAATAAAATTTTTAAATGAAGAAGTATTCCCTTTTCTTATGGTTGATGAATTATTATCACAAAAGTATGCGAGATATGCTGTGGCAAATAGATTTCTTGAAGCAGTAGAGGGAGTTGTCCTTTGCGGTGCGGATATTGAAGAAGGGGACTTGGTTCTCCAGGTTTCATTGGGACATAATGGGGTATATAGGCCTCATGCTGCTGATGGTGAACATGGTTTGGTAGGATCGTTTATGGCTTATGGGGTTGTTGATTTACTTGAAGATGGAGGGGTGGCTGGAGGAATTCATACTCGGAATGGTTCTGATAGGCTTAATTCTGGATTTATAGTGCCTGTTATGAGGGGTGATGATGGGATTTATCTTGGCCCATTTGAAAATTGGAGTGTACATGGTAGTAATCCGGCAAATAGACATTTTATTGGTGAGAGGGATGTTTATGCTGGTATCTATAAAGCAGAATTTCAACCAGTTGAAGTATCAGAAAGATATATTAGAGAATTGTTAAGTTAGAAGATTTCTAAAGGTTTCTAAAGGTTTCTAAAGGTTTTTAAATGGTTTTGAATTTCCTACTACTTCATGGTAATAGAAACTAAGGGTGGGGGAGATTTGGCTTTTTTGGTTGGAGGGAAGTATGTAAGGTCTTATAATCAGGCAGATCCTCTGACCGATAAGGAAGCAATGTATCGGACACCTTATTCAGATAGATTATTTGCTCATGATATCTTAACTCCGGAGCAACATGTTGAGTTGATAGCAAGGTATAGAGATACAAGTCTTCCAATTCATGAGCGGGAAGGAGCACGGATAGAATTAATGGGATCATTTTTTAAGTATTTGAGGGAAAGGGCCGATCATTATAGTCAAGTATATGGGGTTCATGATACTCCTTCTATTGCTGATCTATTCCAAGAAGCTGCTACAGTATTTTGGGATAAAGTTGTTCCTAAATGGGATTCGGCTAAAAGTAATTTGGTGAATTATTCAAAACTATGGGTTAGACAGGCTATTGAAAGATATGCTTTTGTTCATGCTCATGCATATAAAAGGGAAACTTACCTTAAAGATTGGCATCACAGATTTAATGTTGCTGAGATGGAGTTCTTTAAGGAAAAAGGATATCTTCCAACTCGTGAAGAATTAGCCGATATTTTAGATATGACTGTTGAAGATATTGAGCGTATTGAATTTACAAAAGTACCCAATACCTCACTACATACGACTACAAGTAAAGAAGGTTATGAATACGATGAATGTGGAATTGATACTTTAGAAGATATGGATTGGGTGGATCAATTAGATAGACTTGTTCGTGAGGAAGAAAAAGCTGAACTACCTGACGCTTTAGCTGAATTACCTGGAAGATGGAGGCAAATTCTAATGACGAGGTATTTTAGAGATGATGGAAAACTTGTTCCTTTTGGAGAGATTGCTAAAGGGTATGATGTTTCATGGCAAAGAATTGAACAGATAGAGAAACAAGCTTTTAGGAGAATACGTGAACATTTTGAGGCTGTTTATTCTGAGTAAGATATTCAAAAATAAAGAATTAGTCTAATTGATCTTCTTTGATTACTTTTTCTTTCTACCGAATCTTAAGAAAGCATCAACTACTAAAACTAAGATTATAAATCCAGCTACTCGGAAGTTGGAGTTGGCGCAAGTGTCTGATAATAGGCCACGTGATTTGCCTGCATCTTGTGCTCCTAGTGTTATGATGGAGGAGGTTAGCGGTAATGTAGTTTCTGATGTTGAAGATGATCCAATGATGACGGAAGAGGGTGAAGAACTTGGTCCTACTATGGCTATTGGTTTACATGGAGGAGTTTCATATGAGCTTGCTCCTGGAATTACAGTAGACTTAGTTGCAGCTGGTATGTTTGGTGGTGAACGTACTGATGGATCGTATACATC
>Ga0187827_10002747_pt1 | contig 23595 bp, 17 predicted proteins | sample ETNtaG_39_FD_167969 | JGI IMG/M metagenome (GOLD analysis project Ga0187827, IMG submission 167969) | Marine microbial and viral communities from oxygen minimum zone, Eastern Pacific Ocean - ETNP2014_SV_150_PacBio MetaG (Illumina Assembly) | ecosystem: Environmental > Aquatic > Marine > Hypoxic... | reverse complement strand
GATGGGCTCCCATTTCACTCCGGTTCCCACTTCATTCCGTTGACCCTTCGGCTCAACTGAACCCTCGAAAATCGTACGATTTTCTACGGGAGACACCCTTCGGGCGCACGTTTCACTACGCAACACCTTCTAGGCGTTGCTGCGTCCTCGGCTGGTGAGCCTGCGGACACTCCTGAGCCATCTTCGAGCATACCTGCGAGAAGGTACAGTAACGTTCTCAAAGGGAATGTTACGAGTATCGACAGGTGTGTCTACGGGCTCCCATTACATTCCGGCGCATCAAATAGATACGCCTGAGCCTTCGATTTCCTTCGGAAACCTACAGGCCACAGAAACAAGGGCACATCCAAATCCAATGGATTTGGATGTGCCCTCGACAATATGTCTACGGGAGTCACAGAAAAGAATTAAATAATTCTGTGTATTCTGTGCTTCAGTGGCTAAAAAAGGGGATCGGGGGCCAATAATGCTAAAAGGTAATCAAGATGAACAACCCTCAAAAGAACATATATGAAAAATACTTTTGCCTCCCTCATAGCCAAATTAGGGTTTTTTCTACAGTCCCTATGATGAAAAAAACGGACGAGTGATCGAATGATTAATGTCGGAAAAAGGAAGATTTCACTGATCTTGCTGACCCTGTTCCTTCTTCCATCCGTGTCGTCCCTTTTCACAACCGGTCAATGTGATGTGCAAGATATTACCCTGATGAACCAGAACGTACCGCGTTCGCCTGAGACTGCTGAGACTGGCACGGACATGGTTTTCATACCCAATACGACTCCCGAATCATATCCAGAGGAAGACGAGCCCATGGATATATCATATTCCACCACCAGAACCGACGGAGCCGATGAAATACCCTATACCTTCTTCAGCACCATGAATTTCACATCCATACGCGGCAAAGAAGAATACCTGTGGGCCACGGACGGCAGTGCGGTAATGAAACTGAAAACCGACACCGGGGATATGATCATCTACAAAAAGGATGACGGTATAACCGAGCGTATCCACGGGATGAGAGATAACGGCCATGCATTGTATCTTCTCGGAGAGGAAAACCTGTTCTGTTATGATCCGATAGATGACGGGTTCCGCAGGTCGCCCCTTCCGGTAAACATCAACCACGATGAAATAGCGGACTTTCACCCCCTGATATGGGAAAACGAGGAGGGCGGAATGGATGAGGGAATTGTGCTCGCCGTGGAAAACCGGATTCTTTCATTCATGTTGACCGACAAAAATAGATTTGAAAAAATTTATGACGAGAGGTTTTCTTCAGAATTCGGGAAATTCCGATGGATGGATGGCTATTTCGATCAGATCGTCATAGGTTTCTCGGACGGTATGGCAATTGCCACACACGAGGAACTGATCGAATCGAGTGTAGAAATATCCAGTGAATCGGGAGGAATATATGATCGATATTTCGAGAGCAATGGCGTAATATATGAAATCGCCCTGGCCAGTGAAGGCGATATTTTCGGATATACTTTAACGTACGGATACGATGACGCAGGCGTGGAGATCACTGGAAACGGAACATTATGGAATGCGGGTCTCAAAGGAGATATAACATCAATGGCGGTTTCGGGAGATATTGTAGGAATCGCTCTCGATAAAAGCATAGAGATCAAAAACGACAATAAAGAATATTCATTAAGCGTGGACAGGTCGAAGGATATCGTCATCATCAATGATGGGATATTCACACTCGTCAACGGTAGATTATTTACGGTCAGCGGTGAAGTGATGGAGGAGCTGAATGTACACATGAACGCTCCCGTACCGGATATCGTAAATATTGACAGCGGTGAGACGATACTGGTTGCTAGCAGCAACGTTTCATTGTCCGTCCTGCCGGGAGCCGTGGCTCCGTCGAGATGGATAAACGCCGATGCGATACTTGGAAATCATCTGGAAAGGCCCGTCCACTGCCTTGACCGTGATGAGAATATCTGGGTAGCGCAAACTTCCTCGGTTTTTAGGGGTACACTTGCAAACGAGGAAGTCAGCTGGAGCTTTTATCTTGTTAACAGCGTAAATTCGCCCCTTTCATTAAGCTCTCTCGAGGAAATATTAGTGGTACTGAATACCAGTACGGTGGTTCTGTTCAACCAGACGACCCGTACCGATGAGAAATTTGCCATATCGGACAGCGATACGGGATCATTTTTGAAATGCATCGCGGATGAATATGAAAACTGTTTCTGGGTGCTCTGTGAGAACGGCGTCTTAAAGATATACGAGAACGCCAACGGGACTATGAACCGAAGTTTTTTCGGGAGGGTATTCCTGCCCGGGGATCACTTGCTCGATATTGGGGCCAGCAATAATATAATGTGGATACTCACGGATACTGCCGTGAGTAGATACTACAAGCCCACTGGTGAATGGTGGAACCATACTCACAACGGCGATATGCTTGGATCCGTTCTAAATAAAATTTATTCAAGGGGACACGAGGTCTATTTGGGTGGAAGGGAACTGTACTATATGGATGCCTGGAGCCCCATGGGATTCATGCCTGTATCTTTCGGGGATGATAAACTCGGAAGGATCATCTCCATGGATGGCAGGGATTTCCAGAAGGATAATTCCGGGGAGTTGTATCTGCTGGACTCCGGTGGAATAAGAATATACGATACTTCAAGAAGCAACTGGCAATCTCTTACAACCTCCAACGGACTTGCTTCAAACGATATCAGGCAGGTCACCAAGGATTCCCGAACGGGCGATGTCTGGGTTGCGGCCTATGGCGGGGTCACAAAATACATCCCATCCACCTCCACCTTCGAGATATTGACATCGGATGACGGTCTGCCAAATAATTTTCTGTATACTGCTCATACTGATAGTAATGGCGTCTGGCTTGGTACCGATGGAGGTGGAGTCTGCCGGATCACCCCGGATGGGGAATACAATATATTGACGGTGGATGACGGTTTGGCTGCTGACGACGTATTGAAAATAAAGAACGCTACGGATGACCGTTACTGGTTCTGTACCGATGGGGGATTGACACTTTATGACCATACCAATGGGGATACTACGAATTACAGGTCTCCCGAGCATCTTGCAGGGGATTGGGTGTGGGACGTAGATTCCATGGATGATGGGGTTTTCGTTGCATGTGACGGAGGTATCTCCGTTCTCAACACAGATACCGGAAAATGGCAGCGGTTCTTTCACCCTCTCGATCTCCCCGATAAAACCGTGTTTTCCCTGGATCTTTTCCGATACAATTATAAAAAATATATGTGGGCCGGCACCCAGAACGGCGCCGTTTGCTATGATATAAACCGTAATATATGGAAAAATATTGACGAGAGCTCCGGATTGCCGGACCCAAGGGTTCGGGACGTTTTTTTCGATGGTGAAAAGGTCTGGCTGGCAACTGGACAGGGAGTGGCTGTTTTCACTCCCGATGGTGAATTTATTCATACATATACTCGCCAGGACGGGCTCGTTCACAACATGGTGGAATCGTTTTCAAGTTACGACAATGTCATGTACATTGCCACAAGCGGGGGTTTCTCCATGTTTCGCGAGGACACCATAACTAGTACTTTGCTACCTCGATATATCCGCTCCCCCGGTATCTATCCCGACATTTCCATTCAAAATTACGATGCAAACATAAGCTTGTACGAAGACGACGTAAATCTGCTTACGGCAAATATCACCGTACGTAGCGACGTTCCCGGACCATTCTATCTATATGTTTCAACGGACCGCCCGGAGGAACGTTTCCTGGCCCTACGATCGCTCTACGCCACTGGGGATATCTCCCCCGACGAAGGGGACGAATGGCTATTGATACCCGTGGAGCCGGATCCTGGAGAGGAAACCGTAACTGTTGAGATAGTTTTAAAGACTGGAAAAGCCGGAACAACTCAGGATGGATCGGCGGATAATGATGATTCTGTGAATTTGCCACAAAATATACCATTATACATTATAGTGGATCCCGACGGGAGATGGATCGAGGAGCTGGAGACCAACAACATGCTGATAACCACTGTGGACCTACCTGCAGAGGATGTATCGGTCGGACAAGTCCCCGTACAGGAAAACAGTAAGAACTTCGGCAAGTGGATTGGTCTGGTTGTAATCGCAGCCTTCGTCCTCGGGTCCCTTGGATACAGGTTATACTCCAAAAGAAAACGAAACGATGGCGATAAAAAAGAATAGACGATTTTTGTTTTTATGTATATATAAAAATTAAATACAATAAGTGATATACTGGACGGAATGCTTGGCGGGAAGTTGTCCATGAAAACGAGATTATCTTTTCATTTCATTAGGAGAAAATCTTCCCTCGCCAATAGGTGGAGATCCATGAGGCTAGCGGCATTATTACTTGTAATTGCGTTATCGTTTACAATTTATTGGGGGCCGCTGTTCCAGGACCCGTCATGGAACGTCGATATTCAAAATCTCGAAGCCGGCATTACCCATAGGCCGACCAGGGGAGAGAAACCTGAGATGAGCGGTGCCGTCTGGCCCCGGGACGGGACCAACAACACCAAGTTCAATTTCACCTTGACCATTGTGGGAGCCCCATATGTGAATACGGTCAAATTGAAGATCACGGGCCACCCTGATATCGATGTACTGGAAAAGATCACCCCTGGAAGCAACACAACGTTCTGGTACAACAGCAGCTTTTCCGATCTCGCGAACGATACATACGCTTACTCCTTCGAGATCGAGGTCTCCGGAGATACCTATTTACATACAGGGGCCGACCAGATTTTCACCATCAAGTTTTCACCCATAGTCTCCTTTTCGGTGACCCCGGTCTCCGGCATGGAGGGAACCGAGTTCACATTCAATATGAAATACCTGGATCCAGGGGGAACCCCACCCACGTATGTCTGGGCAGTTATCGACAATACCAGTAATTATGGTATGATCAACGCTACATATCCGGAGAATTTCTCAAAAGGGGTCAATTACAGTATAAGCTTCCAGGGGATGAAGTTTGGCCCGGGGACATATACATATTATCCTGTGGTAAGACTGAATGGGAGAATGTATTCAGATCGATATCGTATCAAGACATTTGTTGTATTGCAGGAAATCGAGGATACACCTGAAGAAAAATGGTACGAGGACAAGTGCTGTTTTTTCCCGCTCATCTTCATGGTGATGCTTTTGCTGTTCTCAATAATAAACAACCTGATCATGCGATCCAAGATGAAGAAAAGAAGGATGGCGGGTACCGCTCCATTGGGCGGAACCCAGGGGCTAGCCGGCAGCAGGTGTTCAAACTGTAATTCCCTGGTGGCCGATGATGATACGTTTTGCCCGCATTGCGGAGAATATTTCGAGGACGAGGTGTTTTGCCCGGAATGCGGGAATATTGTCCCGGGTGAGGATGCTACCTGTGAAAAATGCGGGATCACCATCAGAGGAAAAGCAATTACCGAAGATTTTCAGAATCGGGAGAAATGGAAAGACGATATCAGAAAGACCAGAAGAGAGACTGACCGGGTTCCCCGGGTCGTGAAAGGAACATTAATGGCCGATTCTGTCAAAGAAGATGTTGATGGGTTCATGTGTTCCATGTGCGGTGCTGCGGTGAAGGGAAGCGCCGGTAAATGTAATGAATGCGGTACTGAACTCGAGTGAAACCGGTGTATTATCATGGATATGAAACCCTTTGCTATCTTGCTCGCCTTCCTGGGATCGGTGGGGTGGGGATTATCTGCGACGTTGTTCAAGAGGACAACGCGACATGTGGGCCCTGTTCATTTTTACAATCTTGATCGAAAAAGGATAATTTCGCTTCTTAAGAGACCTCCGTTCATTTCCGCTGTGATACTCAAGGCGATATGTGGTGGACTGTACCTGGCTGCTCTCTCCCTTGCCGAACTGTTGGTGGTGGGTCCTATGATCGCTCTTGTGTATCCAAGCCAGGCTCTTTCGGCCCGTTTCATCATTGGCGAAACCATATCCAAGATGGATGCGGTTTGCATTATAGGTGTGTTCATCGGTGTTGGCCTGATAGCATCTGCGGGGGTGGGCCTTTGAACAAGTCTGAAACCTGCGATACAGATGAAGGTGATCCCGGTAAAAGGCGAGCTGGCCATCGTATGAAAAAAAGCGTCCTACGCCAAAAGGTCAAGCATGGAAAAGATCATCTTAAAAAAAGAATAGTAAAAACGAGAAAGGTAATGAAGAAACACACCAAACATTCACCATGGCTTGCACGTCTTGCGGCACTTCTGATCGGTATTATCGACGGCGGCGTCATAATCCTTTTCAAGTTTGGGGCCAATTCTGCAGTGGATCGGATCGGAGGAGAAACTTTTGATGTCCTTGATATAGTTCACTGGTATTACATTATCATTAATCCCTATGTTCTGGTGGCCATTTTACTGGCCGTCATTTCCATAATTGGTATGACCGCAGCCTTTTCCCACGAACGCTCCCACAGGTTGTTCTCGGTGATCGGAGGAACTTCCTACATCTGCATTGTATTGGCTTCCATATTGTTACTGGGTGAGACCGTGAAGGTCATGGTTTTCATTGGCGTGGGAATTATCCTCATATCGCTCTCCATATCGAACGTATATCAGATAGTACTGTGGTTCAGGAACAAGGTACAATATCTGCGTGGAATCCGATGAATCACATATGAGCAAAGGTGGTCGAATGACTGATATCAAGGAAGGAAACAACAAAGGAAACAAAGGAGTCGTGTTGAGAGCCGATCGGCTCAACGAGGACAAGCTGGAGCGATCGAAACGCATCGGCGTTCTGGATATCGAAGCAATATCTAGAGCAAAGGTTCTAGTGGTGGGTCTAGGGGCTATAGGGAATGAAACAGTAAAAAATCTTGTATTGTCCGGTTTTACACATTTCACCCTTGTTGATATGGACTATATCGTTCGGTCCAACCTGAATCGATGTGTTTTTTTCCGTGATATTGATGCGAACCAAAAGTCACTGAAGACCGAAGTTGTGGGAAAAGCTGCAAAAGAACTTGATCCTGATATAGATGTAACCATCCACACGGCAAAGATACAGGATCTGGGCGATGATTTCATACCCCGTTTCGACCTGATCTTCGGCTGTTTGGATAACATCGACGCACGCCTCCATATAAACGCCCACTCCTACTACAACAAGATACCGTATATAGACGCCGCCACCAATGGCTTCATAGGCAAGGTCCAGGTGATACTTCCCCCCGAAACGCCCTGTCTCGAATGCACCATGAACAAGACCCACTATGCCATCCTCCAGAAGAGGTTTTCCTGTACGGGAGCCGACATAACCTATTTCGAGGACAAGATGGCGGCGGAGATAACCACCACCGCTGTGGTTTCGGCCATACAGGTGAGAGAAGGCTTGAAGATAATATCCGGTAAACGGGAGAAGTGCCTGAAGAATATTTTTTATTACCACGGTATAAACAACATGTCCGATGAGCTGGAGCTGGAACTCAATCCCGACTGCCTGCACCATATGCACTAATTTACCTGTAAAGGCACACCTGTTGGCGCACACTTCATTACGCAACACCTTTCAGGCATTGCTGCGCCCTCGGCTAGTAAGCCTGCGGACGTGTCACACTTTCAATCCGAGCCACTGTGTCTCGGCTTTTCAAGTCACCCCTAGAAGAAATCCTTTTCCTTCCTTGTCGGTCTGCTTCCCCCTTTAGGCCCACCCCTTCCTCTGGAAAAGATAACTATCATGAGAAGCAGTACAACGGCAAATATTATCACGAGTACAATGAGAAGTGTACAGCTAGTCTCCTCTTTATCTTTCTTTTTGCCGGGATATGACAGTGGGTCGGTGGGGTCGGTCCCAGCTTCCAGTTCATCCTCATCCCAGAATCCATCCTGGTCTATATCATCATCCTGATAATTTAAAAAACCGTCGTTATCGATGTCATCCTCGGGATGAACCACATACGGAAGCCACGCATTGTTCCATCGGTCCCAATCTCCTTGTGACCAGTTTTCAGGATCACCCTTGTCGCCGAAGTCCGTTACTGCTTTTTCGACTGTGATGTTGATAACCGTGGAATTCGAGACACCGTTATTGTCTATGACCGTGAGCGTTATATTATATGTCCCGACCTCACTGTAACTGTGGGTTACATGGGCGCCGCTTCCGCTGCTTCCGTCCCCAAAATCCCACGTGTAATTTTCGATACTACCGTTCAGATCCGAGGACCCCGAAGCGTCCAGATCGAATTCTTGTTTTACGATCACCTTTTCTTTCGAAAGTTTTATATCTGGTATGGGTGGAAGGTTTGCCACATGCCCCGCCTCGACGATAATAATCGTCGCTTCTTGGGTGAAGTTCCCATACTTAGTAACAATATTGAGAGTAATTCCATATTCTCCTGGACTGGAGTAGCTCTGGTTCACTTTATTGAACTCGTCGGTTTTGGCTATTAGAGTCTTGAGAGTGGGGGCATCGGGGGACCCGAACTCGATATTCCATTCGATATTTACTATCTCGTCGTAGAAGCTATCGATATACTGCCCAAGTTCCACCACTACAGACCCGTTTTCAGGTAGTTCAACCCGTATTTCCGAGAAATTTACAAGTTCTCCCACAAGGATAAGTACCGAGGCCGTATCGGTCATATTTTGCGAATCTGTGACCTCTAGGTTTAGATCGAATATACCAAAAGCGAATGTATGGTTTACTATCTTTCCCGTCCGCGTCCACAGTAGTTCATCGAATCTCATCAATTTCCATTCATACACGGTGATTGCAGCACCGGCACTGGCCTCAGACCCAGAGGCATTGAATATCACATTGCTGCCGGTAATAATGTTGAATGGCAATTCAGCAATTAGCGCTTTTGGACTGGTTTTATTGTTTACCGTTATCGTTAAGTTGTCCAAGGCCCAGTTCCCTGCTCCGTCCGTTACATTCAATGTCACTATGTAGGTCCCGGTATTGTTGAACGTGTATTTGGGTGAAATGCCGAATAATTTAAGCTCACCGTTGTCATTAAGCGACCAGGTGAAATTGACGACACCTACGTTATCGTTGCTGCCACTCCCGTCAAAGGTGACCAATTCGCCTACGAGAACCGACTGATCCGGTCCTGCCGCCGCTACGGGGTTAGTGACGTCCCTGACGGTAACGTTGAGTGTGTCTATGCTAAAGTTGCCCACAGCATCGCTTACGTTCAACGTGATTATAAAGTTACCAGCGTTCGCAAAGGTATAATTTACAATTATTCCGTCTAGCGATTGAGGGCCATTGTCCACGAAGGTCCACGTGTAATTTGTTATGGCAATGTCATCGGTACTGCCATTCCCGTTGAAGGAGACCGTATCCCCCTGGTCTACCATCAGGTCCGGTCCTGCTTTGGCAACAGGCTTCTCCGTATCGTTCGCTCGGGATGTTGCAACCGCGTGATTTTCATCCTCGGTACTTCCATAAACGGAACTGTTTCTTTCCCTTGTCATGGATTCATCCGAAGGTGAGGCAACTAAAACGAATCCAGAGGCTATCAGCAGAAAATTGACTAGTATCACTGTTACGAGTTTATTTTTTAATGTTTGCATTCCATCACTCCTGTTGAATTATTCCTATTGCTCACTATTTTTTCTTATAGTATTTATCTTTAATGAATAAAAATGTGAGATGTAAAACAGTCCAAAAAAGGGTCATTAAAATAAGAATTTAATTTTTTTCACTGCCAAGTGGGTTTGTCAGAGAAAATCCTCAAGCGATGTGGTGCATACTTTCTTTTTTATCTTATTGAGCGTATCCCAGGAATGTCTAACGTATTGAGGGAAGGTCCTGTTTTTCCTGAAATAATCTTCCAAATACTGCCTGCTGCGTTGGTCCGAAGGATACCCGCTCCCGAAATCTTCTCCTAACTTGTGCTTGATCTTCTCAATCTCTCTCTCCCTGAATGTCTTTGCAACGACAGACGCTGCGGATACAACAGGGAACTTGACATCGGCCTTATGTTTTGATACAATATGACTGAAGATATTGTTGTCCATGTTGGCTTGAGTACCACTCTTTCCGCAGTACCCGGCCAGTTCACCAGCCAGGTCTCTTGCGAATCTCTCTTCATTTACGTCGCATGAATCAACGTATATCATTGAATTCGATATCATATGTGAGAGATCATCGAATCGGTATGATAATTTTTTAAAGAGTCTGTGGAGTACCGCTGCAAATGCATTAACCTCTATACGGTTAAGTGTCAGGCTTTTTCTTTTGATATCGATGTTCTCCGCAGTTATCATTTCAACTGAGAAGCAGACCTTGTCTTTAAGCTGTCTGAATACTGCCTCTCTGGAAGAGTTGGAGTAACGCTTGGAATCCTTCACCTCTATCTTTTTTAGAAAATCATCGTTATCAACCGCAACTGCACCCACGAGCAATGGGCCGATGGCAGGACCCCTTCCGGCTTCGTCAATACCTATTATCATATGATTTAACACCCGCCTTTCTCTTCAAAAATATCTTACCAATGTAAAACCGTCCTTTCCATCCTCATAGAATGCGGTCAGTCTCTTTTCGATATTGAAACCCATCTTCCGATAGAATCTCTGGGCCGGGATATTGTCGGTGGTCACTTCCAGGCGGACCATGGGTATGCCCTCGATAATGCACTGGGTAATGAACTTTTGCATCAAGCGGGTGCCGAAACCCTGGTTCCTTATCTTGTTGTCGACACCCAGGTAGAGCACCTTGGCATTGTTAGGTTTATCCTTGACCCCAATAATAAAACCGTTTATATTATTGGCAAATCGCACCACCAGACATCCCTGCGGCCACAGGTTGATAAGATTCAGTAACATACCCGGATCGTACAGTTTTCCGAGAGTTTGTCCCATGTTTTCTATCAATGAAGGCACATCACCCGGTTCTGCATTGGTAATATACATCATGGGATGTAACAAATATATATGTTAAAATAGTTTCAGTCCCTATTAATGTTTGAAAACAATAGGGCAAATCTGTTACGTGTAACAAATTACAGCAGGATTGGTCAAGTAGGAGTAACGATAGATGATAAAGAAGACTAAGACAATGGATCCCCTCATTTACTCACAAAAGGAATGGGATGTGGTGATAGTTGGTGCGGGACCCGCGGGATTGTTTGCGGCCAACACTCTGATTGAGGAACGTGATGACATAAACGTCCTCGTCATCGACAGAGGAAGGAAAGTGGATCGGAGATACTGCGGAGCAATGGCAACCGGTGTTTGCGTCCAGTGCCCAGTTTGCGATATCATGTGTGGTGAAGGAGGTGCAGGTACCTTTTCCGACGGCACGCTGAACCTTCGGTATGACATTGGGGGTAATCTCCTTAAATTTATCGAGACGCCAGAAGATGCATGGAAAATTATCGATGAAGTGGATAATATTTACTTGAGGTTCGGCGCTCCCAAAAAGTTATCGAATCCGTCAAAGAGTAAAAAGATAACCGAGCTCGAGCATAAAGCTGCCTCTGTTGGTGCCAGATTCATAAACATACCTCAAAGGCATATCGGATCGGACAAGGCCCCCAGCGTAATACGGAATATCACCGATGATCTGAAATCGAAGGGCGTGACCTTCCTTTTTGAGTCAGAAATCGAAGACCTGATCGTGGAGAATGGCAGATGCAATGGTGTAACATTAAAGAATGAAGGAGGGTGCCGGATCATCTCAAAGTTCACGTTGAGCTGTCCGGGGCGCGTGGGAATCGGCTGGGTCGAAGAAATGGTCGAAAAACACAAGATAGTGGCCAATTACGGTCCAATAGATGTTGGTGTCAGGGTTGAGGTTTCGGCAATACTCATGGATGAGATAATATCCATCAACCGGGATCCCAAATTTCATATCCGCACCGAAAGATACGATGATTTTGTACGAACGTTCTGTACAAATTCTCATGGATTCGTGGTGAAAGAAAAATACGATGAGTTTGTGGGGGTTAACGGGCACGCACACAAAGAGAGCGGCTCGGATAATACCAATTTTGCATTTCTAGTCCGGGTAAAACTTACTGAACCTCTTGAGAACACGTACCAGTATGGGAGGTCCATTGCAAAACTGGCCACCACCATCGGTGGAGGTGATCCCATCGTTCAACGTATCGGCGACCTAAAGAAGGGACGACGGACCACCCCTAACAGGTTGAAAAGAAATCAAGTTGAGAACACACTCAAGAGCGTGACCCCGGGGGATATTTCCATGGCCCTTCCCCATCGGATTGTGATGGACATCATCGAGGGACTTGGCAAACTTGACGAGATCATACCGGGAGTAATGTCGGATTCGACATTATTATACGGCCCGGAGATTAAATTCTATTCCATGAAAGTGAGTGTGAACCGGAAGATGGAAACCAGTATAGAAGGGCTCTATGCAGCCGGTGACGGAATGGGTCTTTCCGGTGATATGGTCAATGCTTCCGCCACTGGGATACTTGCGGCCAGAGGAATACTAAACAGCATGAAGTAATGGAATCACATATCAAAAATACTTTAAATAATTAACCGAAATGTAGATGAGAAAACTATGTTAATGAACCCCTCTAAACGATCAGGAGGAGATCTATGATGGAAAAAGGTTCGAAAGTATATCGACCGATAGCGTGTATCGCTATACTGTTCTTCCTCTCTTTGTTTCTTGAGCCGGGAGTCACACCGGTGGATGTCGGTAATTTGGGGGTAATGAATTCCGAGCCAGGTGTCATCTACCAGGATGACATAAACACATCGAAACCGAACCGGATCGCAGTTATTGACGTGAAGGGCTGGGGAGTTATCAGATTCGAACTCTACGACAACATGACACCTATCACAACAGCGAACTTTGTAAAACTTGCCGAGAGCGGATTCTATGACGGGATAAAGTTTCACAGGTGTATCGATGATTTCGTGGCCCAGACCGGCGATCCCAATACGAGGGATAACAATCCGTACAACGACGGCTCTGGCGGTTCCGACGAGACCATCCCTTTAGAGATTCATCCAAATGCGACCCACGTGGACGGTGCCGTTGGTATGGCGAGGAGCTCGGAACCCGATTCGGCATCTTCTCAATTCTACATATGCGACGGGCCGCAGCACGGGTTGGATGATATACCTAGAATGGAAGAGAGTGGCGAACACGGCTATGCAGTATTCGGTGTTGTTATAGAAGGTCTCGAGGTGGCAAAGGCGATTGCGGCCTGTGAAACATACGGATACATGCGACCAGCGCTGAAAGATCACCCGGTAGATGACATTATTATGGTCAGCGTCACCATTGAGGAGGGTGAGTGGCCAGTTCTCGATGAAGAGTACAGGCAAAACGCGGATAACGGATCGTTTATCGAAAGCGAAGGGGGTGCCGGCGCGTTTGGTATAGTTACGGTAATTGGCATATTAATGGTTGTGGCGGCACTTCTATGGGCAGTGGTCTTCAGGAAACGAAAATAAGGGGTTTTTTATGGGTACGCTGATTGAAGCACCACTCCTGGTTGAAAAGAATAATCATCTCTATACCCTGAACCTGGTCCCGGGGACCTCCCATTACGATGAAATTTTGCTCGATATCGAGGGAAGGGAATACCGAAGCTTTACTCCCATGAGGTCCAAGCTGGCGGCTGTGATAAAGAAGGGAATCACACCTGATTTATTATCTAACGCTAAAATGCTGTATTTAGGTGCGGCCAACGGGACAACGGTGAGTCACGTCAGCGATTTGATACCGGACGGGAAAATATATGCGGTGGAAATATCACCTAGAACCTTTCGCGACCTTCTGGTACTTGCGAAACAACGTCCGAATATCTTTCCGATACTTGCTGACGCAATGAAGCCTGAAACGTACCGATACATCGTGGGCAAGGTAGATATCATATATCAGGACATTGCACAGAGGAGTCAGGCTTCGATCTTTATGGCGAATGCGAATAGTTTTCTCAAGAAGAACGGAAACGCTTACCTCATGATAAAGGCGAACTGTATTGACTCTGTTAAAGAATCCAGTTTGATTTATAAAGATATAAGAGATGAGATGACGAGCGCAGGATTCCTTGTAAAAAACGCCGTTGAATTGGACCCTTATCAAAAAGACCACATGGCGTTCATCATGAAGGAGAACGGGCTGCAGAGGTAGTAAGTTATCGTTTTGGGAAACCATTAATGTGGAAAAAACACGACAATTTGCTTTTTTCTAGAACTAATCAATCAAATTCTCGTCTTATGGAGTATCATGTCACCTATCATTTTTGATTCAATAGACCCGCCACTATCCCCTAAGATTTTTATACTCATTATATGATTTATAGATCAACCATAACCTTACCGCTACCCATTTTACCGGTTGTTGAAAAGTAGGAACCTCCATAAAAATACCAATCAAGCTTTTCTAAAAAATTCACTGCTGAGCAAGGAGCAATATTGGATGCTTCATTTTCAGAGATCAAACCTCTGAACCAACGGCCAGAACCTGAATATCCTTCATACTCCACATGATAGTCGAGCCATAATTTTCCACATTTCATGCATTTTTTTATACTTACTTCTCCATATCTGCCGTTTGTTAGATCGTCACCGATATTAGTCGATTCATAATTCTTATAATTAAATGGTGGCGTCATACACACACAGTCATTTTCCGTCGTGGATTTATCTGAATTCATATTTTCCCTTAGGTTTTATGGAAATATTAATGTAATGCAATTATTCCAAAAGAATTGAATGAATCATCCATAGAGGAAGAAAATGGGATTCGGAATCACCTTGGGTAACCTGGAGGGGTTAGAAGTATCCTGGGATAATACATTGTATACACATTTCGGACTCATATACGCCGGGTCCCATTCCCCAAGCTTTTTATACTCTGTATTTTATTCCTGCACCAATGCCCAGTTCCATATCCACCTTTATACGACAGGTGATCAAACCCGATCCCCACTGCAAGCTCAACCGCCAAAGAGCGATTCTGTTTCTTTTTATCGTCTTCATCGTGGTTACCATATACATAAGAGGATTCGAGCACGGGGTCGAAGGGGAAAAACCGCATCTCAAGGATGAGGAGGGATTCTACGGTTGGGCGGAACTATATACCGAGGGTTACTATTCTATACCGCTTCAGGAGGCTCGGGGAACCTACTATTACGATACCGTTTTTACAACGAAATCAGATAATAGCGCGGCGGATATAACTACTATAATTGGTTCGTTCGATGAATCGGGTAAGAATAACGATCTTAAAATCGAGATTGCTTATGTAAATGGAACTCCGGTATTCAATGCCAATGTTTCGATCAAACTCAAAGGGGGACTACAGGGTGGTGTTGCTTCCAATATTACTGATGAAAATGGAACTTGTATTTTATATGATATACCGATGGGGATCGTACCACTGGAGATAATAATCCCGAGAGAAAATGATGTCCCGGCAGTTATGCAAGTGATGATCGACTCCAAATCCAAGGGTGGTCGGTATAATATCTATGCAACGGTAGAAGTTGAAAAGCTGACCTATGATTATCTTGGAACGGCTTTGAAGGTTGAACGGATCGTCAATGGAACATCCGAAGCTATTTTCCAAGCTAAAATAAATGTCAATGGGCAATTTATTGGCGAAACGGATCTTGCGGGTGTAATCTCCCTCTCTTCAGAAGATAGAGAGCATGCTTTTGTCCGGATCCGACCTCCATCGGGGAGCCTCATGGGTTTACGGGTTTCGCTGGGAGCCTTGGAGGGAATCACCGACGAGAAGGGTGCAGTCTTTTTCGCTGTGGAGAACGATTACGAATTATCTATCTCAGTGGAGGATATTTTCGGGATTCCTGTGGAAGATGTGAACATATCTGTTGATCCGGAACCCCCGACAATTAAGGTAATCGATACCACCGGCAACGATGGGAAATTGAAATTAATAATGAAATTGAAAGTGGGCGAGCATCGCCTGGTGGCCCATAAGAACGTGGACGGTTATATTCCCCCACTGGCTTCAGGAGTTGCCGTGGTGGATGGAGAATATCATTATGTCAATCACTGGCCTCCCGGTCCTTCGGTAGTGATCTCTTGGCTCATCTACATTGGTGCTGAGGATATTTTTGGTGTTCTAGTAGTAATTCTACTTAGTTTCAGTACCTGGGGTGTGGCAAGACGCATCTTTGGGTGGAAGGTTGCCGCTACAGCCACGTTCTTGGCCATGACCTGCGGTATCACACTCCAGCTATATTTCGGCCATTGGATGGGTGATCTGTCTTCTACGGCATTTGCAATGGGGGGCCTGTGGCTATTTCTGATCTCAGTGGATATGTGGAAAAAAAGTCGAAACCCGGATGAGGTCGAGGGAAAGGGGGAAAGGGATAGTCAAAATAATAAGATCGATTGGGATAACGAACCCCCTGAGATGGATTCGAGCGGGATGGAAATTAATGGACATCCGTTCATACGACGATGGGTTCTTCCGACATCTATCGCGATACTTTCAGGGCTTCTTTTCGGGTGTGGCGTGACCATGAGATATTCAACCCTCGTTGCCTGTTCCATGCCTTACATATATTTTCTCGGTCTGAGTATTAAGGAAGCATCGGTAAAGAAAAGAGCCAAAAAAAATGATGCAAAGCGTATAAGTGGGTTCATTAAAAACTTCTTTTCGAAAAGATCGCTCGGGCGATGGATAGGAATAATAATTCCACTTACCGTCGGGATGATCATAATCGGATCGATCCTGATGTGCTACAACGCTAAATATTTCGGAGGACCCATGAACTCGGGATACCAGTCGCAAAACATCCTTGCGGTTATAAATGCAGATACTTCAGGTAACCAATCCTTGGAATCGTACGAGCCTCCCAACTCATTCTTTGAAAGCTATTTCATCTGGGGTGATGACGATAAGGAGAACGCTCCGTACATTTTCCAGTACATGCTGATATTCGTTCCCATTTTATTTCTTTCGTTACCTGCTCTCTGGTTTTTAAGGAAAGAACCTCTTATGTTCGCTTTGTTCGCATGGATCCTGTTAACATTTGTTATATATCTCTCTCAAGGGTGGGTCTTAAAAAGGACCATTGAGGATATTAGGTATTACTCTCCCTTGATCCCGCCGTGTGCCATATTGGGCGGATCGATATTAGTTCGATTGGGACAGGGCGGGTTCTGGCGAAATCCGGGTCGGGCAAAGAAAGGAATAAGCATTGGAATTCCTCTTATTATTATTTCTCTGCTGCTGGTGGCTACCGTGACTGCGGGAAATTTTGCTATCGAGGAAAGGACCGAAAAATCCAAAATGGGACCACAACAGGGTGGGATGAATGAACTTATATTAGCGAAAGAGGTTTCCATACCACAACTTCTTGAAAATCCACTGGAATACAAAGGCAAACCGATAACGGTAACTCACGGCATCGTGGATAAGATAATGGATCCCGCAAAAGGTCTAGCCCTTATTAGGGACGAAAGAACACCGGATAAAAAGATCGTGTTGAATCCCATCGAAGCGATTCAGGGATTGGAACTGGAAATGAAAATTGAAGCCACCGGGACATTCAAGCCACCACCGAATTCGTCCGGGTATTGGCAGCTGATCGTGGAGAGAACCGAAGATGTGGAAAAAGGAAAAGTCATCATAATCAATATTACGATAAATTCACTTCTGGATCAGCCGGATGATTTTGACGGGAAACGGCTTAATGTGATCCATGCTATTGTTGAGAGAATAATAAACGCTGAGAAAGGTATAGTTCTTATCAGGGATGATCGGTTTCCGGACAAAAAGATCGTGCTCAATCCAACAGAACCGCTTCAAGGCATTGATATAGGGGCGAGATTGGAGGCATTCGGGACCTTTGTGCCGGATAACAAAAAACCGGGGAACTGGATGCTTAGGGTCGATGATGAAAATGATGTTAAGATCCTTTCGAGAGGTGGTGCGGAGGCCGACCTGGATGGTAATGCCACTACCGGTTTAGAGGACTATGGGACCCGCAATGAAGATACTATCGAGAACATGGGCATATTGCAGGCGAGTCCACCTGGCGGACAAGGAACAGATAATAAGCCGGGAATCCCTTCCAAATCCCGAAGGGGATTGGAACATCAACCACTCGATCCCGCACTGAAAACGGCCCAACTTTTTTCCATTGCAGGCCTTACCCTGTTTTATTTGTTCGGGCTAATCTCGGTTATTGGTGGACGAGTGAACCGAAAGCACAGTATTAAGATGATACCGGAAAGTTAGCTATACTGTTGTCCGGACTCGCAAGACCTGTATATCTCGATTGAATCGATTGATTCGGTCCTGTTGTGGACTTACATGCCGCCAAGGTTTCTCAATTCCTTTAGAAGGGCGATCTCGTCCTCGCTAAGGAATAATCCTCGCAGTTTCATTTGTTCGTCATCTTCCATTTGTCAAACCCCCTTGAATGACACGGGAACGCTCTCCTCGAGAGTAAATTCCCTGGAACCCTTTCGGATTCCATGAAAAAAATACCGATTATTCCCTATTTAAATAATCTCTTTCGACTACTACAAGTGATTATCATTTCCGAGAATTACCTGTTTTTCTATTTATTATCATTTGAAAAGGTTGGTTTCCTATGGTGCAATAATAGTGATGAATGTTTGGCTCCATCATTGACAAATGTCCACTACAACAACCGACAAATGTCTCCAATCACTAATGACAAATGTTCACCACCCAACCTTTCCTTCAAGCATAGTAACCACCAGGCGTAGCGAGCAGGATGGGGTGGGCTTTTGGAATTCCTAAAACTTTTTGGCCCGCCCTATCCAGCCCAGCTACGCATCAAAAAGTTTCAGATCGACAAATGTTCCTTATGACCATCTCCAAATGAACTGGTCTTCAGCGTTTGCATATTCGGTAAAGACACACCTGTTGGAATGTCAAACTTTTCAAGAGAACGTATCCATATTCTAAATGAAATATCAGAAATAAATTCCATCTGAAAACGGCAGCCCTGTGAGAAAAAAATATTAAATATCCAGAGCATATTTACGGGCTCCCCCGAACTTCCGTTCATATAGAATAAATATATTCTATTAACGGGTCTGAGATGGTTTCATGGGTTACAAATATGCTGTAATAGGTGCTGGACGCCAGGGAATCGCTGCGGCATACGATATGGGTCGGTTTGGAGATGCCGAAGAGATTATCCTCGTTGACTCGCATGAGGACATTGCGCAAACCGCTGCAATGAGAATAAATAAACTACTAGCCCGGGAAGTTGCAAGGGGAGTGCCGCTCGATATTATGGACCTGGATAAACTGGAGAAAGTACTTCAAGGTACATCCTCTCTTCTTTCCGCAGTACCTTATGAATACAATCTCTATCTCACGGAACTCGCCATATCACTTAAGTCGAACATGTGTGACCTTGGAGGTAATACCGAGATAGTTCGTAAGCAGCTTTCTCGTAATTCGGACGCTCTTGAAGCAGGGATCACCATCGTCCCCGACTGTGGAATGGGACCTGGTTTGAATATATCTCTCGCCATGTATGCTATCTCTCTTGTGGATAGAGCAAAAGAGGTTTTCATTTGGGACGGGGGCCTCCCCCAGAACCCGAAACCACCCTGGAATTATCTTTTGACGTTTAACTTTAACGGATTAGCCAATGAATATTATGGTAATGCTTATTTCCTGCGAGATGGAAAGGTAACAGAGGTAGAGTGCTTTAACGATTTTGAGGAGCTTGATTTTCCCCCACCACTGGGTCGACTTGAGGCATTCGTAACCTCCGGCGGTCTTTCAACGGCTCCATGGACACTTGAAGGGAAACTCGATCGACTTGAGAACAAGACACTCCGTTATCCCGGACATTGGGCACAGTTCAGAGCATTCAGCCAGCTTGGACTTTTATCTCCAGAACCCGTTAAGGAAGGAGGCATTGAGTTTATTCCACGCCATGTGCTCGGAGCACTGCTGGAGCCAAAGATCGTCAGACCGGAAATAAAAGACGTATGCGTGATACTTGTAAAATGCATAGGAGAAAAAAACGGTGAAAAGGCTGAGGTATTTGTAGAACTTGTGGATAACTACGATGAAAGGACCGGTTTCACATCAATGCAGCGATTGACCGGATGGCACGCGTCCATAGTTGCCATACTTGCTGCCAAGGGAAGATTATCTCCCGGGGCGATCCCGGTAGAACTTGCCATCCCCGGCATCACTATGGTTGAGGAAGCAAGGAAGAGAGGTTTGAAGGTAAAAGAACGTTTCGAATAATGGCATATTTATTACATTGAATTATAATTCCATAATCTATTAAATATATCCTGCGTATTAAGCACCTATTTCGGTTATCGACCAAAAATAATATAGAGGTATTTCATGTTGGCTGGCTGGGTTGTCGCGTTGATTATCGTCCTTTGTGTGATAGTCATTGGCACTGCCGCTTTTCTCATCTGGTGGTTCCTTCTTCGGAAAAAGAAGGAGAACCCCGATCGCAACATGTCGGTGACATGTTCTACTTGCGGCAATTCCATAAAGATCGATAAATATAATCCACCAACGAAGATTGTATGCCCAAATTGCGGTAAAGAAGGGCCGGTGAAGCACTAGATCAAAGTCGGATGGTAAAATGATGACGGAAGTGTAGTCTTGGTAGGTATGGACAATTTTGTTCCAGACGTGGAATATCATCCCTCTCCGTTTCGAAACAGATTACTAAAGAGATTGGTTGAAGCGAAAGAGGAAATTCTGATATCCACCGGATACTATAACCAGGACACTGCCGGTCTTCTCAAACGACTTATACTTTCCAAGGAGTTCAGAGATCCGTTTGATATTCGAATTCTTACCTCCGTTACCGAAAAAAATATGCGGGATGGGTCCGTGGATCCACTTGCTGTGCTGGACAGCTTAAATCTCAGTGTACCTCCCGAACTGAATCTATCCTTCAGAAGCATACTCAATACTAACCAGACCTTCATTGCTATCGATGCTGAATTTTTGGGGGTAATCATGGGTAAATTGGATGAAGATTCCTTCACTCGCTCCGTCACGTCACTTCTGGAATTGAATGACGAGGATGTGGTTTCTTCCATGATCGACACTTTTGACGATATCTGGAAAAAATCTACCTTGTTGAACAAAAAAAACATTGCTGAATTCATCAAGACTGTGGGTGATGTGCCTGTTATTAGACCACCCACCGGTGTCGGGATCGGATCCATGATAACCCCGCCTGGGTCGGACACAGAAGACGTTTCACTACGAAGCGTTGATGACATGGTATATGAATTGGTGGAGGAAGCGGAAAATGCCGCCTTCGATGAGGATTTCGATACCGCGCTGAAATTCATTGACAAGGCCCTTGGGATAAATCCCAAATCTCCCATGGGGAACCTATTAAAGGGAAAATATCTCTATGAACACAAATCGGACTTGGATGGTGCATTGGAGGCGTTCAATAAACTCGTCAGTATAAATGACGGCCATGAGGAAGGTTTCTTCTATCTGGGCTCAATTCTATACAAGAAGAAAAAGGATATTGATGCCCTCGAGGCCTTTGACAAGGTGACTATGATTAATCCAGATAATGAGCAATCTTGGTATTACAAAGGAGTACTGCTCGCAAGAGCATTCGAGAAATATGATGATGCCATAAAGTGTCTCGATATGGCAATTGAACTCGAGCCTTACCTTGACATGGCCTGGTTCGAGAAAGGAAATATCTATTACAAGTATCTCGATAAGACAGACGAGGCACTTCGTTATCTTCAGGGAGCAATAAGGATTAATCCCGATAATATGGATGCCCAACTCTTGAAGGCAAGCATCCTTTTCAAGGTAAAAAAGGACAAGAAAGGAACCTTTAAGGTTATCGACAAGATTCTCAAAAAGGACCCTACCAATGAAAAAGCATTATCGCTGGTAGCCAAAATATTAAAGAAAGCTCGGAAAGATAATGGCGACGTGGATGCGGCAATAAAATATTATGATAAAGCCATTGAAGTCGACTCCAAAAATGTCAAAGCACTTCTCGGAAAGGGAAAGATACTCTATAGAATCAAGTCTCAATACGACGAGGCCCTGAAGTGTTTCAAGGCAGTACTGCGTGAAGATATTCGCAATATTAAGGCATTGATTGCCATTGCAAATATTCTCTTGCTAATCGACAAACCGAAAGAATCTTCAAGGGTATTGGATGAGGCTTTGAACCTTGATAAGAAAAATGGTAAATTGCTCTACTTGAAGGGTTATGTACTCTCAAAGGGATTGAAAAAACACAATGAAGGATTGAGACTTCTCGATGCAGCCACCAAACTGAATCCAAGAAATGCAAAGGCGTGGTATGAGAAGGGTCATATCTTCGGTACTGTATTTGAGAAGTATAACGATGCTATTTATTGCTTCGATAAATCGCTTCGTCACGATCCCGAAAACGAGAACGCTTGGTATGACAAGGGTTTGATCCTCTCGCAGCACCTGAACGATCCACAGGGGGCTTTGATCTGTTTTGATGAAGCCACGAAGATCAACCCGGATTTCGAGATAGCCTGGTATGACAAGGCAATAGTTCTCTGCAGCTATTACAATCGCTTTGAGGATGCCATTCTCTGTTTCAACAAGGTACTTGAGATTAATCCCAATGATCAGGATGCGTGGTACAACAAAGGTAATGCGTTGGCGGATCTGGGGCGATACGAGGAAGCATTGATCAGTTTCGATAATACTCTTGCACTTGAACCTGACATGTGGCAAGCATGGGGTAACAAGGGTAATATTCTGGACTCGTTGGGAAGTTATAACGAGGCCGTTGAGTGCTTCGACCAGGCCATCCATCTTAATCCAAATGACGAGACCGCGTGGTACAACAAGGGAAACTGTCTGGTCAACCTTGGGAGATACCGAGAAGCCATCCAGTGTTTTGAAAACACTCTTGCAATCGATCCGAATCACACCATGGCGGATAAGAACAGGGTGATATGCTACAATAAATTGAACCAGATGAGATATTATTAAGGGGTTGCGCAAGCCCAAGGGGCCGTGTCAAAAGTGAGCGATATTCATTACTCGAGAAGGCATTTTTTAAAAAGAAAACAGCTAAAGCAGGTTAACAATGCTTTAACTGATTATTATCGATACGATTTTCATCTTATGGATTTGGGAGTGGAGCGAGCATCTTCCAAGGAAGGGGATATATTGATCCTTGATAAGGTACCGACGTTCTTCTCGTTGGAGGGATGTTTTTATCTTACCTTAAGAGGCCACAACCGATATCCGATAATAACGAAGTACGTCACCGTGGATATGGGAGCCATACCGTACCTCGTGAATGGAGCTGATGTAATGGCACCGGGAATCATTGATGCGGATATTTCCATCAAAGAGGGCGATATAATCTGGGTAAGGGACGAAAAGAACCTGAAACCGATACTGGTGGGTAAAAGTCGGGAGAGCGGGGAACGGCTGGTTTCGCTATCGAAGGGAAAGGTAGTGGCCACGCTTCATTTCGTAGGGGATGCCCTGTGGAATGCCGAACTGTAATTATTATTGGGAATGTCCTCGAAAACACCGCATAATTATAATAGTTAATTGTGTATACCTACATTATGGCAAGACCGAGAAGTAAAATAGATATCACATGCCAGAACCACACTTGTAAATACTTTCTCAAAGAAG
>Ga0187827_10002742_pt1 | contig 23628 bp, 44 predicted proteins | sample ETNtaG_39_FD_167969 | JGI IMG/M metagenome (GOLD analysis project Ga0187827, IMG submission 167969) | Marine microbial and viral communities from oxygen minimum zone, Eastern Pacific Ocean - ETNP2014_SV_150_PacBio MetaG (Illumina Assembly) | ecosystem: Environmental > Aquatic > Marine > Hypoxic... | reverse complement strand
CCAAACTGCCTCAATTAAAAAGTCATTCACAAGTTTAGTTGGTTTCTGTTCCTACCAACAAAGTCAACGTTTCTTAATTCATTCATTTTTACATCGCGATTAAGTGTTGTTATTCTTACGATGAGGTTTCCGATTGTAACACCACCTAATCTTTTATCGGAGTCAAAGGGTGATGGCTGTTACAGGCTAAGCTGCAGCAGCGTATTGATAACCGTTGCCAGTTAATCGTGTTGTAATTAGTAAGGCCAATTAATCCACTTGCACTCTAGAATCGAAAACAACCTGTCGAAACCGGTCGCCCCCTAATTATATTAAAATTTCTTCTATACTTCTTTTACCCAATTTTTCTTCGATAGGACGGGCATGCCAATGAAGATGGTCAAAAACAGACCGTTGCTTTTTATCTATAAAATAGTTGCCTCTGCCAAAAACTTTATTAGCCGCCCGCTGTAAGGCTATTTCCATATCTGCCTCGTCTCGTGGTGAAACTGTCATTGTATGATATGCTTGATAAACTATCATCGGAACTCGACAGTCCATACAATCTAGAATGATATATCTAGGATCAGAGTCATCGTGTAATTTAATTATTGTGTGTAATTTACACAACTCACATTTATGTTTCATACTTAAATATCGTGATTTTTTACCATAAATGCAAGGTTAAAATTTAGAGTAAAAAGGGCGTAAGCCCTAATTAACCATAATATTAACTGGTATATCTTCACGGCCTAAAACTTTGTGTAGTTTATTAACAAAGCCGCTCACAGCCCAGTGCTGCAAATAAAAATTTAGCCAATCACTAATAGTGGTTGAATCTAGAATCTGTGTACACGCTATAAGCCTGCGTTCTTCTCGAGTATCAAATTGATCTGAGTGGTTACTTTGGCTCCAGCTAAATGCTTTATAATGACGTGTCCTTTGTGGTACATTTAAACTGCGAAGTGTGTCTCTAAACCACCATAGATAGCTTCCACGGACCAATTCGCATAATAACTCTGCTTTTAACTCGGGTTCCATTTGTTCGATATCTGTTACATTTATTGTCATGTTGTATTTCTCCTTATAAAAAAAAGCGCCTAGACAATATCTAAGCGCTTAGGGATGATAGAAGGGTATTTAGTTGTTCTAGTTTTCTGTGTTCAGTTTTTCGAGCACATGTGGTATCACATGCACTAAAGCCAGCTCAATTTTCATTAATCTGGTTTCTAAATCTGTCAATTTACTTATTAAAGTATCTTCATTAGTACTACTATAACTGATAGTCATAGGTTGCTGTGTTGGCACTCCGGCGCGAGGATCTATTTTTTCATAGAGATCCTCCCAGTCTCTCGACACAGAAGTACTATCCAGGTTTGATTTATTTATAACTTTTTTCATACTCTTACTTTAATGTACTCTATTTGTTACTTAGATGCAATAGCAAATTTCAAACTAATTTACGCAGTGAATAAAAATAGCTCCACTTTCACGTATATATTCATACTTATGTGCATCTAATACGGCTATTACTACCTCTTGCATAGTGTCGCTCTTTCCAGTAATGATCCTAAAAGGAAGATTAGACAGAAGCGCGAAATTCTCAACTTTTAGTTCCGCCTCCTTATGTAGAACTCCATGGAGGTCCAGTGTCGGAAGAGTTTCCTGTTTTGGTTTCATCATCATCTCCTAATTCAATACGTGCCATCTTCATTATACCTTCAAGACTAGCAGCTATTCGTTCTAGGGCAACACTAATTTTAGGTATGTCTCTCTCGATTAACTTGTGCCCCATTTTTGTTTTAAAAAAGTCCATTTATTTCTTTATCCTTTATCATTTTAATTAAACTATATTTTAAATATTCACATTTATATTCTTTATAATCTTCTTCTCGAAGATGGACAATAACTTGCGAGGATACATCTAATCCATAATATTCCTCAAGAATATAGCGATATAAACTTAGCTGTAAAGAGTAGTGTATAAAATTACAATCTTCTAAATTAGCTGTTGACCCACGTGTACCACGTCGCCCTCCAAATGCGTGGGTATAAATCTTTTTGTTAGTTTTCCAATCCACAATTGCATATTTATCGTCTACTGGACTATACACTAACACATCCATCATTCCAGATATGCCTAACTCTTTACTATAAACCATTACTTCAGTATATACATCCCATTCAGGTTTAAGAATATCTTTTATCCATTTGACGCCTTGTTTGCCTTTTAAATGTTTAGGCCTAGTTCGTTTATTTTCAAGGTAGGTCTCTAGTTGCTTATGGATCATAGTTCCATCAGAGGCTGACTTGTCCCAGTCAGCTATTAAATCTTCTTTTTTTACGCCATCATATTTTGGCTTTGTTAGTAAATTTTCTGCAACTTTGTCCTTATCAAATTTCTCAAAGAAATTATGTATAAAAGTTGTAGCACTTGTAAATACAAAGCTGGGATCAGTTTTTAGACTGTAGGTATGTGTATCCTCTACGAATTGTAAATCGTTATCAAATAGTTTGTTCATGTTTTATCCTTTAATAGTTGACAATATCTTTTATATCATATTCATTTTTTGTTACAGTACCATATGCAGTATGAGTAGCTGAATAATATGCATTTAGCAATGTTTCTTTATCAGCTAAATTTACTTTACCAAGCAAATATTTAGCGTCTATCCATTTTTTGTTACCATTTATAGCTATTATTTTTGTGAAATTACCATCATGAACAACAAATAAATGTAAATTATTATTAATTTTTACAGATTTTATATTAGTATAAGTTTCTCCTGACATAAAATCACCAAATATTGTTGCCGTAAATAAACTTTCACAACTAAGATTTACAAATTTATACAAAGACAATAAAACCTTTTTACCAACAAAGTCATGTATTTTATCGATATCAATATGCCGTTCTTTAGGAAAAGCAATTATATTTCTACAGTCGTACCTACAACCTGGTAATATCTCATTGATTAAATAAATATCATAATTCTTTTTATGCAAGTATAAAGATAGTCCACAATAGTCTTCATTATCTAAATGTTGTTCATAAGCTATTATTGGATGAAAATCTGCAATAATCTTATCAGAACCCGTAATCACTTTCAATTCAAAGCCTTCAACATCTAAATGAATAAAATCAATATTATCAATTATTTTAGTTTTATATAAATAGTCTAAGGAAACAGCTTCTAAAATATGTTTCCCTCTTTTTCCAACAGTAAATTCACAGTGATTTAAATTATTATTTGTTGAAATTATTTCTTTTTTATCACTTATAGGTTTCTGAATTGTTTTGATATTTGAAACATCATTATGTAAACACATTTTGGTTATAAATTCTATGTTTTGGGAAGACGGATCTATTGCATATACAATGTTATTAATGTTTTTTGCCCAAGGTATCGCATTGTCACCTATCCAAGCACCCAAATCTATTATGTTGCCTTTTATGATGTTCCTTTTTAGAAAAAATGAAATAATTCTTCTAAAAAAAATCTCATGTTCATATCTTCTTGAAAATGTATTAGAAAAATTGTGTCGGATTAACTTTATCGCAACATTATTGTCATTTATGAAGGTATGTGTATCCTCTACGAATTGAAGGTCTGCGTCAAATAGTTTATTCATTTTATTATCCTTTAAATTTACAATTGTCAAAATGCCATCGAGTCATAACAGCTAAGCTACCAATTTTCTCACAATGAGGACATGTAACTTTGATGTGCTTTTTGCCCAAGTGAGCTTTCCGTAGTTTTGCTCTTGTCTCCTCTGAAAACGTTTTACCATACATAGGGTGTAATTTTCCAGTGTTAATAGCGCTCAGCTTTGCTTTTGTCTCTTCTGAATGTTTTTTACCAGTCCTAAAAGCACTTATCTTTGCTTTTGTCTCTTCTGAATGTTTTTTACCAGTCCTAATAGCACTTAGCTTTGCTTTTGTTTCTTCTGAAAGTTTTTTACCAGTGCTACTAGCACTTATCTTTGCTTTTGTTTCTTCTGAAGGTCGGGAATTTGATCCGCCCGTTCGACAATTATATCCTCCTGGATTTTTATCTGCAAAACTGCCTAATTTATCAATATAGTATTTTTCTTTCTCATTTAACTCGTCTATATTATTGCACTGGCCTATTATTTCTCACTCAAAATTGTTAGCGCCATATTTGCGAAGCGCTCGGTGAAAATAAGAAGTGCTCTCATGAGAAGCATGATATAAATGTTGTTTTTGACGATTTTCGAAGTGGACGGTTGTTTGGCCTACATATTGTTTTCCATTTATTGTGTTTGTAGCTACATAAACAATCATTAACCTTTAAATTCTCCGCCATTAATATCCGTTACTGCTTGGTCATAAGTAGATTTTTTCTTTTTCATTCCAGGTGTATCGGTCCAGCCATCGCCATTAAAAATTACAGGGGTGACCTGGTAAACACGTTCAAGCTTCGTACTGCGGCCACAATCTAAGCCTTCATGATTTAGATCTTGGTGCGTAGGAGTCTCATGATCCATACAGAGCATAAATTCTTTTACTAGCCCACACTTGGGGCATTTATAGTCATACATTGGCATTATTAAATGTCTCCTAAATTTTATGTGAAATAAGTTTTTATTTGTGTTGCTAATTTCGAATGTTTTGGTTCTAGCGCCTTAACACACTGTAAAAGTAAGCCTTTTAATTCTAGGTCTACCTCTTTGTATTTTTCAATATACACATCACACATGCTTTTTAAAACTTGGTTAAAAAATATTTCAGCACTGGCCTCCATATCACCTTGAAACTGAAATTCGCCGGTGTTCCAACTAATTTCGCCTAAGGTTATATCTCCATCATGAAATGTTATATTTTTAATTCCAGCTGGGCTGTCGGTAGTTCCAGGGCCTACATGTATAGAGGCGGCATCCTCAATTACATGAGTGGTCGCTACTTTTTTATTCATATTATGGGGGGTGGTTAGTGGTTAAAGGTTGGCTTGTCTTCAACGACATTTTTATAGTCGTAGAGTAATTTTGCCAGGTCATCGGTGGAATCTACTTGATTAATAATTTCATTAGCAAGAGAAAGCTTATGTTCTAAAAACTCTATTTTAGATTTTAATTGTTTCAATTGCAGACGCTTTGCGCGTTTACGTTGTTTGAGTTCTTCAGAACGTTTTTTCTTATCCCATTTTTTTTGTTTAGCTTTTTTATTAGGCAAAGTTTTAGTCCATTAATTTATAAAAGTGTGTCTTAAATAGCCTAAAGGCTTTATTTTGTTTAGCTATTTCTTTTTTAGTTAAACTGGTGTGAGACATAATTTTTTTGTTGACCACTGTAAATCCTTCGATCATCTCCTGTAATATAGTGTCCCAATTCTTTGGCTTACCTAAAACGGCTGTGCCTGTCTCTTTTAACTCTGTTAAGCCCTTAACTAATAGTGTTGACAAGTAATGTCGAAACTCCCAAATATCTGGATCAGCGTAGCCACGGATACTGCGTTGTGCCGCCCATCTCAATTTTAAGAATTGTTCTTTAATAAAATAGTATATGTTCATTATTTCATTAACCAGAATAAAAATAACATTACCAACTTATCTAATAGCCATAGCATAAGTAAAACAGATAATTTGGTGTCTTGGCTCACTTTTTTCATATAGTCCAGTCTCTAATAATTTTACAAGCAGTCAGTATATCTGCTTCAAATGTTTTGCCTCTTCGACGTGTCAGACGTTTTCCAATAATTTTTTTTAAAGCTTTTAGGGACTTTAAGTTGCCGTTTGCAACTTGCAAGGCTTGTGCTACATAGCCACTTCTTAATACATCTATAATAGAAACTACTGAAGTTTGATTTTGTTTCATACTTTAATATACATTAAAATTTATAATTATGCTAGAAAAAAGTAGTAATCACTACTTTCTTCTAATAAGAGTTACTTCGGTTCTTGTTTAAACCATTTTTTATACGGCGGCAAATTGTCATAGACCCTTCGTCGTTCGTATCGTTCAGTCCATTTCCGTGCGGCAAGTGCTGCTGCTGTGCCTGCTGCAACTTTCATTGCACTTCCTACGATGTCAAATACAAGGTCAACACCTTTTTTTGTAATATTAAACTTTATGTTTTTTTGATTTCTAAATAATGATTTCATATGGTAAGCTCTCCTATGGCATTCAAGCTAGGTGAGCATGCTATTAAAATTTTATTATTGTTTTGAGCTGGAGGAGTTTTGATGTATTGATTACTGAGGGTCAAAGCAATGGCCGAGTTGGTGAAGTCTTCCATTTTTATATCTCCTTGATGTAGGTCATTGTAATACTATGGCCCTTGCTATAGGTCCTTTGGGACCAGTTTCTAAATCAAATTCTACTCGTTGACCTCTCTTTAATTTCGTGAGGCCCACCTCTTTAATGTCTTTGAACCAGTAGTAAGCGTCGCGTTTATTATACTGCGGGTTATCACAAATAATGTGTCCATAGCCTTCCGCTGTGGTCTCATATTTTGCTCTGCCCGTAAGTCGTTCAACCATATGCAATACTCCTTTTTAAGTTATGATGATAGATTAATAGTAATTTTCTTATACCCGAATACGTAGAGTAAAGGAAAAGGCCAAAGCCCCTTCCTTCCTACAAACAATTTGTCTGTAGCCAGTAGACAACATGTTATTTCGGTGTACGTCCGAGTCTGGTTCCTAAAGCCACTACAGTAGTTGCAATAAGACCTTTACCAATAAACTGTACTGGTTTGGAATTATATAATCTGCCGCAGCCACCCTTGAAATCATTCCAAGTGTAACCCTTGTTGCCTTTGTTGTTTTTCTTAGCACTCATTGTTAAGTACCTCCGTTTTATGATTAGCGTTTAGGTGTTCGTGAAAACACCTTTTGCATTGGCGAGAGTTTATTATAAGCCCTCATCGCCCTTCGATTACGAAATGAACCCGCCGCATTATTTAAAACGCGCCCAGCTGTATCAACTGCATTGGCGCCTAGCATTGTGAAAAATCCTAATCCAAATGCAAGTGCCGCGCGATTATTCACGAGGGTCTTCATTCCATTTGTCACTTTAGCGTTCATGTGAACCTCCTTTTTGAACTTTAGTTACGTTTCAATTCTTGCCATTACCTTTTTCACATACCTGTGCCACCCTGCTTTTACAGAGGACATTACTTTAGCATGCTCTAGGCCTACATTATAGGCCACAAGTAATCGTGCAATATTTTCATCCGGCAAACGTGCTTTAAGGCGTGCAAGATGTTTAATACCAATTGTTATATTAATATAAGGATCATACATTAGTGAATGTGGGGTTTTATAATCCACGGCTGCAGCTTTGGAAATTTGCATCAATCCTAAGCAATTTGCATTGGACTTAGCTTTTCTATCCCAATTTGACTCAACAGAAATCACTGCCTTCACTAGCGCATAGTCTATATTATAGTACTTACAGAGTCCATCAATATATATCAACATATGCCGTATTTTGCTAGTTGAAAGTTCTGGTCCGTAATATACTTTAATTGCACGTGCCTCTTCATCAAAATTTTTCTCGTTTGGAACATAATCACTTGAAGTAGTATGAAAAACCTGCTGCGAGGCGGCTCCAATAGCACGGTAACAAATTACAGTAACTACCACTGTGAAGACGATAGTTCCTAGATTTAACTTAACTTTTCCCATGATTTAGCTCCTTTTATTTTATTGTTAAAAAAGTTGCATTACTGGTAGGGCACAGAACTACTATAGATCTATACCTTACTATTCTTATTCCAATATTGCCTATATAAAAGGAGGAAAATAAGGGTTTTTAGGCTAAAAAAAGGCAATCAAATCTCTGATTGCCCTTAGTGTTGTTGTCTGGCTACTATAAAATAAATAAGTTGTTTTATAATTAAATCGATCCTACTAAATTCTTATACCAATTAATCAAATGGAACCGATTTAATATCTGGGGGTTGTGGTACCACTGTATTAAACTTCCATATAAGATTTCGTAAGCCATCTATCTGTCGCCGCTCTAATGGCATTCCATAATCTTTACATTTTAAGGTAAATCTTTGAGGGGTTGTTTGAGTAGCGCCGCAAATATTCTGGTAAAGAACACGTAATTCATCTCTAGTTGCGTAGCCTACTTGCTGCATTTTATCTAGCATAGCCTGTAGCTCGACTGCTCCTGGAAGACCAAAACGAGTTTCTTCCATAATTCCAAACTGCAGCCACTCGAAATTGCCTGCCTTGACCTCTCGAAAAAATGCTTCAGTAGAAGTTTCGCCTAAATCAAGTAAATCTTGGCGCGCTGCATTTTTTAAAATCACTTCAGCTTTAACTATGTCTGCTGGATAGGTTTTTAAATACATACAAAAATCTCTAACTTCATTTTGGAGTTTTTCTACGATGGTTGGTCCTGGCCACCATGAAGTAGTATAAATTGGAGACTCAACATAATCACCTACATTGAAACGTCTATCAGAGCGCTCTAAGGCTACTGACCGCCGTTTATTTGAAAAGAAAATTGCATTGCAATGATTTCTATCTGGTTTAGAATCTTGTCCTTTAGCCTCAGCTTCAAGCATATGGTCAGTTATAAACGGTTTTAGTTTAGCTGATAGCTCTGCTTTTGCGGTGGGATTACTAAAATCAATCTCCACCTCATTAACTAATACCCATACACTGCGTGTTATAAATGTATTAAATTGAGATAAGAATCTATTTTGATGAACTTCAGTGCAGTATTCTTTTCCAAACATAGGCTTGATTAAAAAATCATATAATAAATTTTTCCCTGTGCCCTGTACTCCACGTAGAACAAACGTAGTAATTATTTTGCGGCGTAACTGAGTAATACAAGCTAGCCAATTAATAAAATGTTCTTGAACCTCTGGAACAGGAAATAGGTGGTTCAACACCAGTCCTGCATATTTAGGCAAGGGATACTTTTTATTCTTAACAGGGATTTCTCGTAGTATAGCTGGCGCTATATATCGATTCACAAACCCCTCATTAAGTGCTATAATAGTGTCCGAGTCTGGTTGAAGTTTATACCTGACTTCGGGCAAGACTTTAGGCTCTGGCATATGTGCTATGGCCATTGCATTTTTAATTGTACGAAAGTCACGTTGGTCAATGCTATAAGTTCCTAGATAGCTGTCATAGGCACCGAAGAAGACTTTATTAGTGTCTTTGTCAAGGAAAGCTACTTTACCGGTACGTTCAACAACTAGATTAAAAGCCTCATCATCATTCAGATAAAATAGGCCATTTTTATTGAAGCCGTCTCCCTCACTTTTGCAATGTTGACAAAAGAGCGATGGAACCCCTTTCCAATTGGTGGGGTAAAAAACTGCAGATCGACTCATAGAATTTATATCATCACAAAAACAACAATAAATATTTACTTCTTGGTTAAGCTCTAATAATTCCCTTACTGTGACTAGCTCACGTTCCTCATTGTGAATTAAATCCTCTAGGGAAAAAGATGGTATTTTATCATTATGTTTTTTAAGTTCTTTACTAGACTTTTTATTTTCACTTTCAGAATCTAAAACATTCCCAGGTGATAGGTGCTGTGATAGTTCATCGGGTGATAAGTAGCGTGTTCCATTCAGTTCTTTAAATATAAAACGGCTATCTTCAGCAGCTGGCCCTGTCGTAGGAAAGTATTTACGTGCTGGGTCTACGCAACTTTGATCCGCAAATGTCCATCGGTTTAGAGCAGCTTTAGTAAGATCCCGTGCTCGTTTAACATCAGTTGTGTAATCGTCAGGATGAAAAGGTAATAAAATACGAAATCTATCGCAAGGTGGAACTACACTACTGCCTCGAGTTTTTTCCTGTTGGTGCGAACTTGATGGGAACATACAACCCTTATAGTCTTTAAATAGTAGTTCCGCATCTTCAATACTGAGTCCCTCATCAATATCAAGTATAATTCCAAACATCTCAGCAAAGGACTCATTTGCACAATGCCCAGTCCCTGACTGCTGTTTGTCTGGAATAAATCTAGGGCCTTTTTTAATACCTGATAACCAGCGACAGGCTGAATAATTATAATGCCGTACAACTTGTTTAAGTTCATCGGCGGACACTTCATGTGTTTCAAATTTAACAACTTTAGTTCCTCCTTGTTTGGAATAAACTTCCGTTGTACTTTTACTAATTTTATATATTTTCTCCATAATTTAATATCGTTATTTTTAGGTTATATAGCAATAATTTTTTAGCTAGAGAAGAAAAAAAGGTGCTCTTCTTCTCCAATAATTTACTGATTATTCAAAAACTATTGGTTCTGCTTGTTCAAGTTTAGTGATGAGTCTGTCGGCTTTATCTGGTACCTCTAATACATCGCCCTTTAATTCCTTCAACTCAGCCTGTAATGCCCCATTTTCTTGATGTAATCTCAAATGCTTTCCTGCGAGTCCATCTTTAGCAATTTTATCATATTTCTCAGCTTTCTTTGCCAGCCCAACTCTTTGGGTAAGCAGTGCTGAATTTGAAGCATTGAGCTTTTTTACCATATGAGCTAGGGCTATTACGACACAGAGCCAACTTATATTTGTTAATATCATAGCGGTTATCCACATAATGACTCTCCTTATTTAATTAAAAGTTTCTGTTACTATTCTTATACCTAATTTAAAAGAAAGGAATTGTATCCTTTCTTTTATGAGATTCTCTGTTTATACATATAGCGCTGGATCATCGTCTATTTGTGTCTGCTTAGCAGTCACATCATCCTGAGTTGAAAGATTCGTTCTGTCTTTCACCAGTGTTGCTACGTCTTCTGGGAGAATATTAGTCCAGTAATGACGAAGAACAACTCCAACACATATACCTATAATTAGAAAAAATGTTCGTGGCATACTAATCATAAAAGTTATACTAAATATGATAGTACTGATTACTGCCAACCACATTATGATGGGGCCTTGCGAGGCGCTCAAATATGATTTGGCATCATTTAAGTAACGATTCATTATTGTACCTCCATTAGTTTTAGATTACAATTCTGTTACACTATTCTTATTCCTTAATATTTAGGGTAAAAAAAGGAAAGTGGGGTGTTTCAGGGCGAACCCCCTTTCCTTGTTCAATGGGTATAGATACCCACTGCTGCAGCTTGAGACGCTGCGATCACGATTCATGTTTATGATTAGGTTGAATGTGCTGAAGTCGCCCTAGTTCCCCCTATAACTAAGTTAACAGTCGGGGTACTAAACTGTTAATATTAAACATCTATGCGGAAGGATTTACCACATCGTACTTAGCCAACGCTAATTCTATGAGACGATCATAGTCGATGTATAGGCGTCCTTCTGCATCGGTGCTCATTGAGGCAAATAAGTGTACCAAGATGCCTGGACTAAATCCAGAAATTAAGGCGGTATTTTCATAGCCTGCCACTGGTTGTCCGGCGTATCCTGCTAAGTTCCAGAAGATTAATGCTGGCCTTCGGTACGGAGTTTTGTCCCATTTTTGTAATGCGTGTTCTATCACCGTCTGCGATGGTGTTTTAATCTGTCCACTTGATTGGTCAAATTGCATATCGCTAATGATCATAATGGCTTGTGGCATCTGATCTGGTGATACGTCTAATGCGGATGCATAGTCCAACAACGAGTCAAACACTGCCTCTACATTTGTAGTAAGCGCATCTTTATTTCTAATCGTAACATAGCATTGTGCGAGGGTATCGTTCGCCCAGTGTACTATCTCAGGTCGAGAAGAAAAAGTAACAAAACGCCTGTGTAACCGTCCCGGCAATAATTCTGATACATACATACCTATAGCAGCTGCAATCTCTCCTAAATTAAGAGAGCCTACATCTGAGAAGTACATAGAACCAGACTGGTCAATAACCGGTAATATGCGATACGAAGATAGGAGGTTCTTGTCTAGCATATCGGTCCAGGTTTTTTCTATCATCTTTTGGTCAACTTGTGCCTTCAGCATTCTCATTATTTCATGAGGGTAAACTGCCGTTGCCTTCACTTTGGTTGACTTGCTCTCTACGAACGTATTCCATTTTTCGGGCATATGTTTTTCGAAAGCTTTGCTGTGCCTAAGCATAGACATGCCTGGTAGTCCGTTCAGTTCGATATCATCCCAATGATTCTCGGACATTTTGGTTTCTACTACGTCAGTTCCTTTTACTAGCAGTTGTCTATACTGTTGGTTAGAAAGTCCCATGAAGTCTTTTATTTTAAAAGATTTTGAGAACGTCTTCTTACTAACCTTCTTATTTGGCCTTGGCATCCACTTACAAGCTAACCGGTTTTGGTGATTGATAGCATCTGATATTAAAGACAGTGCTTTCTGTTCTGCTGAAGTAGCAAATAATTCAAGCACATCGTCCCAGCGTCCATACTCTACAATTTTATCAATATTGGAGTGTATCCATTCACTGTAGTGGGCTGTAGCATCAGTATGTTGCAGTAGTTTTCTAAACAATCTACGTTGTCCGGCTCCGCCGCGCGGATCCCGTAACCACATGAGAGACTTGAAAGCCTGCTCGGGGTTGTATTGAAAAGAAAGAAAGAACTGCTCAATCTGGTTTGTTGGTTTAGACTGGTATACAAGTGAGTCTGCAAAGTTCCCAGCTTTTGACATAAATTCATAAACTGGATTTCCTAAGTTTGGAGCCTGTTGAGCTCCCTTTTTATTTAAAAATTTGTTCATCGTGATCTCCTTTTAGATTAAATAGTTAGAAGTGGATTTCTTATACCACAAATAATTTAAAAAGAAACGGCCGGAGCAATTTCTTTTTATACTATTATTTTTGCTTGCTTGCTACTTTATGTGCAACACTATCAACCAGATATAAACCAAACTCTGCCAACCTATCAGTTATTTCGTGCAGTGTAGCACGGCCCATCTGTGGCATTCTGCCCAGATCATTTTCTGAAAGTTGGACCAATTCGCCTATGGTTTTGATTTTATTAACAGTGAACAAGTTTAAGGCTCTTGTTGTCCATCCCTTACCGGTAGATGGAAAACTCCAAGAAGTTAGTGGGCTTTCCATAACGTCAAACATATCTAATGTACTTGAACGTTCCACCATGAACCTTACAAAGTTGCTAGCATCTATCACTTCTGATTTTGGCCGTTTCCGCGGTGGTCGTGGGTCCGCATTAGCCCAGTCGTATTCCCAGCGAGATTGCATACCTTTAATTGCGTCAATTGGTACACAGTGTCCATTGCCTGTACCTTTTGTACGTTCAGCGAGCTGTGAAACACTTAGTTCATTAGATAGTGCTATTACTTGTAATCCATAGTGTGGAAAACAAGGAGGGCCTCCAGGAATCATCATATCTGTCATATCTGGAGGGGCAACTAGTCGCAGATAAGGCTCCATTTCCCAACGTTGTGAAAATGTGTTATGCACAATTATCTGCTTAATGTCATCGCCCATAGCAGACTCTACGGCATCTCGACATGCTTCATGGCACTCAGTTAAACGCTTTGGATCATGCAAATACTGGCCATCATCGTCTACCATAAAATCGTCTGCTGCTATGACGACACATACGCCGCGCATGAGTGAATGTGCAAGAGTTGTTTTTCCTATTCCTGGCAAGCCACGAATTAATGTTAATTGATGTTTTATGTCTGAAGATTGTTTTGTAACTTCTTCCTTTGAATCGATTTGTACATTTGTCATTGTCATTGTATTTATTCCTTATAGTTATTTTAGTGATTTAGTTTACTCACTCTGTTTTTTACATCCGGGCTTGTGACCGGCAAATGGCAACATTACGTAAAACACTTTATAAATACAATGGGCCCTCAGTTAAACCAAGGGCCCAGTTAATTTTTAGAATTTATTTGCGAGTTTTCAGCTTTTTTGGAAATCTGCGAGTAAACTCTGGGTTGGTCATGTATGTTATTGTATGGTTAACCTCTAACATCTTTTTATGTGCAAGTTTGGCAGCTCCACGGAAACCCGGTCTAATGCGTGTATAACCAGTTTCCCAGTTGCCTATTGTTTGCGTGCTTGTATGTAAAAAGTTGGCCATTTGTGGTTGACTAAGAGCTTTAAGCTTTCTGAAGGCTTTAAAACTAGTAGGATCAATAATAGTTTTAGTCGTGACTTTATGTCCCGCATTTACAAGACGGCCTGGTGTTCCCTTCTTAGGAGTACGTGCAGGCTTAGTTGCAGGAGCTCTTCTACTTGTCACTACTCTAGTATCTCGACCAGTTAGAAGGAACTGCAGAACCGTGTCGAGTTTTTGGTCTATATCAACTACTTTTGTTGTTAATTCATCAATACGATCTTCACGTATTTTAAGTTCGCTTACCAGATGAGTTAACCGTTGATCCATGTTTCCAGCATCAAATCCTCGCTTTGTGTCTAGTACTGGTGCGCCGTTATGTGGTGCTTCAGTTACATGAGTTGCGAGTGTGCGTGTTAGATGTAATGCGTCAGTAACTAGGTGTACCACTTGAGCTAAGATGGTTAACTCAGGAGTGGTTTTTACTGTTTGTTCTTTCATTTTAGCTATTCTCCTTATTGTTTTTTTGTGTGTTATGTATTTCTTCTAACTTTTCCTGTGCAAGGAATTTTAATTCACCAAGCCTTGCTGGGCTAGTGACCTCCACATTGCTGACTTCAGCTACGACATCATAAAGTATTTTAAAGTTTTTTTGTGTATGTTTCATTGATGTTAGTTTCGTCATGCCTCGGCCTTCTCATTCATAATTTGTACAGCAGCATTAGCTATGTCATTGCCCTCACGTTTAACTGTGAGTGCCCTGTGTACGGTTTTCATCGTTTGTTTATATCGGTTCCAGCCCTTTTGACTAAGATCAGGGTCATGCTCTAGCTCTAAACAGCGCTCATACATCGCATTAAGCTCCTCCACAGGCAATGCGAATAACTGCTCATCAGTAAAGTGATGTATTTTGTTTAGATAAACATGGGCTCGTTTCTTGACCTCTTCCGGTTTATTACTAATTTCTGTTAAGAATGCCGAAAAATGAATTCGTTCTCTGAAACGGTCGCCAATATAAAAGACTACGATTCCTAGTAGAAATCCAACAATGATTCCTATTATCATCATATTAATATTCCTCCATTGAATTAAAAATGATGCAGACTGTAAGATACTAAATGATATACCTCACAGCCTGCAGTGTATTATTGCTTTTCTCCTGGTCCAACAGCTCTATAAGAACTCCCCCTCTATGCCTTTAACGGTTCCATTGCCTCCTCCAACTCCCACATCTCTAGTTCCGGTCTCTGATTTCGAGCGGGTTTCTTCGCCTTTGCGGGTTCTGTAGGTAAACTAATCGATTTTTCTTTAATCGGTACCTTGTCCTGCGATGGCGACGCCTCAACTGGATCAGATGGTGGCATAGTTATAGAGCAATTTTGACATAACAAGAGGGGAAAGAGAACTGTAATTATCTTACATACTAGCTTTTCCATAGGTTCTCCTTGTTAATAATATATATTTATGTGTTATCATTCTTATTCCAATTAAAGAACGTCAAATTGAGATTTTTAGGGTAAAAAAAGCGGGTCAATAGAGCCCGCCTTTCTTTAGAACTTTTTAAAGTGTTCTATACAAGGGTGCGACCAAAGTCATGTATTGCTTTGGCCAAATCATTTTTAACCCTAGCAGTTTTGTCTGCTATTTCAACATCACGTGTTGGCACATCGATAGTGTACACATGTGTAGCAGTTATAATCTGGAAGCGCATGCCCATAGCCTTTTCATTATCACCTGCATTTTGGCGTACCTTAGTGTTATAGTAACCAACATGTAGTATAGCTGATACAGGAACATGGAACAGGACTACATCTTGATTTTCTACCTGTTCTTCAGTTGGAAGATAAAGATTAACTATTTGCTTCTGACTCTGTGAAAGGTCAGTTTTAAACAGGCTATCAATACCATCATCGGTTCTGCCAAACAATGTCAGCATACCGTCTTTTATTGTCAACGGTAATTCTAATAATGCTCTATCAGAGTCAGCTAGAATCCGTGGTGTAGTTAATGTATTCATAGTTTATGAATCTCCTTATTGTTTTTATTATTGGTTGAACAGATACTTTAATACAAATATCTGTATATTTCTTATTCCAAAAATGTGTTAAACAAATTAACTAATTACTGCAGGTAAGATTAAAGGGAGAATCTGTGGGTTTCTTGATCTAAGGGTTGTGCTGCGGCTGTTACTGCTGAGATTCGTAAGTCATACTCCCCAGTTGTAGGCATTGTAAATAACGCGCCAGATGCTCCTCCTACGACGGGAGTTTCTGATGAATCGTCGACTGCATAGGATCAATGGTCTGCATACTTTACCTCAACTCAGAGAGCAACTCATAATTGTTGAGTGTATAGTACTTGCAATTCAATCTTAGGGATTGGAAGAGGTGCTGGTAGAGTTCCGATGGGAGGTCATGCGGTTATACCCTCTAAAAGCTCTTTATGATCATAGCCAGGTTCAAAAACCTCTGTTCTTAATCAACACTCTCACTCAACTTTTGTAGTCTCTAAGGTTCTAACATAAGCGTCTGGGCTTTGCAGGGGCCTGCTCTTAGGGTGTTTGATGACAGGAATAACAGCGGGAGTAGTTTTCTTCTGGCTTTGTCATAAAACCACAGTTTTTGGGGCGAAGATCTTAGAGTAGTGCGATTTTAATGTGCTCAGGAGTAAACCTCCTACCTTTCCGAATATATTTATTTTATCTGCCGTTGGGTAAAACATGTTAATATATTTATTAAATGCTTCTCACACTCTAGAACTGTCGGCCCCGCCCGGGACACCTCCTGGTTTGGGAGTATAGTCAAGGTTGAAGATGCCCGTGGGAAGCTGCTGTAAAAGTCAATCCATATCGACTACAGCGCACGAATTATTTTCGGCATGATCATTGACCGCTGCAATTTGCTGTGATGACAGTGGGTGTGGATTAAATACTATATTAATAGAGTCTGCCACGATTAGATACTAAAAACTACTTTATTTTCAATTTGCTCTACCATATTTGCAATTGTATCAGCGACCAGATCTTCATGAGGGTCTTCGTGCAATCCTGCAATCCAATGTCCAAATAAATGTTGAGCTTCTGCTCGTGGTGAGCAGTTTAAATTTACGGCTATTTGCAAAAGATTGGGGGGATTAGTATAATTTTCTGTGTCTTCGCTAAGACTAATTATCTCTGGCTTTGGTAACTCATACTTATCACAAAGTTCTAAGAAGTAATCTTGTACTGCTTCAAAGTATATTTGCTCCGTTTCATCACCAACTAATTCCGTATTCATTTGATCTCCTTAATAATTTTAATTTTATTTGCAAGGTACCATAAACCGCCCTGCTGTTCTGGCCGTGCCATTTCTTCAAAGTCTTCAATGAGAACTTCATACCATGCACGTCCTTTTGTACTTAAATGTGGTGCCTTAGGCTTTTTTGTACAATGCCAAAAAGGCCTGAAGGAAAATCCCTTTGTTGGGTAAGCCTCGGCCTTCAACCATGTACCAGTTTGAAGCCTGGCCTTACTATTTATAAAAAGTGAGGATATAGTCCCATCTTTTAATACTCTAAATAATTTATAAGCTTTCATTTATATTAAAGTTTTTTTGCAAAAAATCAATAGCTTCTAGCACTTTATTATCATAAGTATCGTAATACATTGAGTCTTTCAACATTGAGATAGCAGCTCCCACTACTTCTTTGGTTAAATGTGTCTGAACATCATTGCTCGTGTAATTAAGTGATATGCCATCTTTATTTTTATATTTTGCCATTATAGTTTACCAATTGCTATGAAATACAGCTCTGCTGTTAATCGCTTAACATTGCCCTTACTGCAGCGTTTAGCCATAATAGTAACCTGTCGTTTTAAATCATCTTCAATCAGGGTTAAAGCCGAGGGGCTAAGTTGAACCTTTTGCTGACGAAAGGCGTCCTTTATTTCTTTTTTTGTCATTAAGGGTTAATTACCCCCCTCGGTGCGGTGTATTTCTTCTGCTCACCGCTGGCGGTTGTTATCCAGCCACGTTTCCGACTTTTTGATATTTGTCGGGCTGTTGTATCCATCTTTCTAGCGAGCTGATGGTTGCTTCCTTCAATTGCGCCTTTTTCTTTCATTCATGCTCCTTTTATTATGTCTTTACAATAGTTTAGCTAAAATAATAACTTGCATAACAAATACAAGTAATTGTATCATAGTTCTTATAAATTCCATTATGTGGTTATATTTATCTAGCCATCTTTCAAGTTTATGCCTTTTCGTAAATGGTTGTGGATATGGTGTGTGTATTTCCATTGATTTATTATTATAACAATCTTTATCTATCAACTATTTCTCCTACCCGCTTATTTCTATTACAAAAATATAACTCTGTTTCTAATTCCTTTACTTTATCTTGTAATTCGGTTATCTTTAATGCAAACCCATTTCGTTCTATTCGTATCTTATCCCAATACTTATCTTTAACTTCATTACATTCTCTAGCATACTTTAAATCTTTTTCTAATCGGTCTATCTTTGTTATGGCTTGTTTATATTTAGTTGACATTACTTATATCCTTGAACTTTTTTGCGTTTAATAAAGTACCACCGCAAATTAATGATTTCTGCGGCACCTATTAAGACTCCGCCGAGCACATCACTAGTTAAAATCCAAACTGTTATACCAATGAGTCTTATAATAAATATTATCCATGGAAATGAAAAACTATTCATGTGCTTTTCTCCTATCTGCATACACACTTATTTCCTGCTGTGATACAGGATAATACTTCCATTGGTCACAGCCAACGTTAATGACAAGCTTATCTTTTATAAATTTAGACTTCCATTTTTCATGTACATGTCCACATAAGTAAACTTCATTATCACAATCTGTTGGAAACGTTCTTACTTCTGTTTCTTCCGGAGGTATATGCTGTAAACACCAGCGTCGATTAGCAAACCGTATCTCACCATAGTACATCGAATTCCTAAGATGATTATTATTATCATGATTTCCAAGGATATGAATAACTTTACAATTGATTTGATTCTCAAAATCTGTAGGAGACAGGTTTCCACCTTGACGTCCTCCCTTGAACGCAAAATCTCCGATGTGATACAGGGTATCTTCCGCTTTACAGCGAGAGTTAATATTTGTAATAAGGGCCTGATTCATAATCTCTGCCGATTTATATGGTCTATTACAAAACTTTATAATATTGGCATGATTAAAATGTAAATCGCTTGTAAAAAAAATCATTCATAACTCCTTTCATCTAATTAAGTATAACTATTTTCAAACTAAAAATCAAACGTAATATAAAGCAGGGTAAAGCTTCGACCGTCCTTACCCTGCTCAGTTTGAATCATGTAATAATACTGCTTGGAAACCAATGGCTCTACTACATGATGAGGTAAATATTAAGATAATAGTCTGAGAACAAAATACCAAACTAATATGCTGGCGCACCCCAGTCCAACCCATACTAATACCCTTCCAAGAGTGCCCCCTAGATAAGCTAAAAAATCATAATTTTTATCGGTCATTAGCTTCTAATTCTTTTTTTGGGACGTACTCATTGTACTCAGTCCCGTCAGGTCTAGTTCGCTTTATCTTTTTAATTTTGCTTTTTTGTTTCTTTAAATGCTTTACTTCTTCAGCTCGTTTTTTCTTATTCCAACGTCTTTGCTTAGCGCTTCTAGGCATATAGTCTCCTTTTTTAATTTAAGTACGGTAGTAAGATTGTACAATTCTTATACCAAATTATCTGGAGAGTAAAAGAAGAGTGGCTACTCTTCTTTTAATAGGTTCAACGCCTCTTTAGTACACATCCAGTAAACCTGCCAACAAGCACGTACAACAATTTTATTTTTATACGTGCTGTAATTGCATACTCTAAGCCCAAGTTGAACTGGCCAAAACAGCACCCACTTGACCATGTTGCTGAACGACCAAATATACAGGTACATGTATGTCGTATCAATACCTGATAGTCGCCAGTATTCTCTTAGTATTGAACTGTGCTCGGCAAGTCGTCGTTCCCAAATTAAGCCAAGACACCCAATAATAACATACAAGCTACACCATCCTAGTATACTCATCATTTACCTCCTATCTTCATTATGAGATATCATCTGACTGCTCATGAGCTCTATAAACCATTCAGTGAACTTTCTATCTATGTCCCCTGCACCTGACTTAACGTGCCCAACTTCATGAAAGACTGTTTGCAGAAATTTGCCATCAGAGCCCTTAAAGACCTCTTCTTCAATCGCTATTAGTCCGCTCGTTCTATCAGCCTGTCCTTTTATTGGATGGTCAGTCTTTAACACCCTAACATCATTTGCACTGAAATAAACACCGTAGTGCTGTTTCATTAGTTTCAATGCCCAGGCAATTCGATCTAGCTCACTGTCTGTCGGTAGTCTAGAAGGCTCAGCTCCTGACAGGCCAAGCATTTCCCAGGATCTCAAGGGTTTCTTAATCTCGAGTCTCCAATTGCTAGGCAGTGCAGCCACAGGGTATCCCATAGATACTAAATCCAAGGCAGCTGCTATAGAATCCGGTGCTAAGACATATTCTTTTCCATAAAGATTTTGCAAAGCTTTATGCAATGTTGCATACACTCCTACCTGATTTTCTTCTGAAACCCATCTAAAGTTGATATCTATATCCTTTATGAAGTCATCATTTGAAGTCAGTAATAACTTCCAGATTTCTGGATCCAGACATTCCTGCATTAGACTTACTAACTCTCTCTGTGCGGAGTACGTATCCATTTTACGTGATTCACTTAGATCAATGTCGGGCGAGCCCCAGTTAAGCTTGGCCCCTTTCACTTTACCTACACGAACACCTCTCTTAAAGACCACTCCATTACCAGGTTCGACAAATGCTTCTTTGCCAATTTGGAAGTAGCTAGAGAAGTTATTCAACATATCAGTGAATGGTGCTTTCTCTATACTGACCACTGTTTCATTGCTCTTAGCCAAGACAGGTTTATCCGAAAAGCAGTACAGAGCCTCGTCTTTATCTGCGGTTTCATCCAAAGCATTTGCAAACAGCTCTCTAAAGATAAACCAATTTTCATTCCAGTCATGCTGCCCAAAATCGGATGTTATCGATGTTTGATGTGACTTTCCTTTTTCATGATCTATTAATATACCTCTAGTAAGTGGGCGATCTTTAAATGTAACTTCTTCAGTTTCCAGGCTGTAGATCGTGCCCATACTTGACACATGTAGTCTGGTACCTTGACGCATGCATTGCGCCATGGCATATTTTAAGCCAGATCCAAACATTCCAATGGGATCATTTTCATCATCCTTAATACTAGCGCCCAGTAGGTTGACTGCAAGTGGTACATCAACTGTACCTTTATTTGTTATTACTATGTAACTCATGTTACCTCCATGTTTTAGTTAGAAATTAATAAACTTATGCTGACAGACTGATTAACTTAATCCAGTCTGTTATAACAACTTATTATATATTTCTTATTCCTTTTTTAAGGTAGAAAAAAGCTAGGATACTAGCTCTTTTCATATCAAGTAATTCTATCGGGCTTTTAGCCCCATTTTCCTGAATCCTCTCGTTAATAGCAAGGGAGCAGTTAATAATTTCATCCTGGTTGCACATGATGCGCAGTAGAATTTACTGCGGTGAATGATGTCGACTTTGGGTATTTGACAGGTGTGACAGATGCTGCATACTTTCTTATGTGGTTGTCTTGGCATATTATATCTCCTTGGGGGTTGGTTACTTAGTATTTTCTTTTTTCCATACTGACTTAGGGACATATTCCCATGTACCAGTAGCGACCATAGCCTGTGCTTCTTTGTCCGGCCGTCTTTTTAGATTACCAGCTGTTTTGTGTCTTATAGTTTTCATTTTCTTTTCCTTTAATAAAATAAGTGGTTAATAGTGTCAACACCTGCACATGCACACAGTTCAGTAAAATCACAGATATCTGCTTTGAATACCTCAGCGTCACTTAGCATTTTATCATGTTCACGAATCCAACGTTCTACTTGATAGATAGTTTGTTGTGATAGCACATGATCGTCAATTAATAATTTATCATATTTGTAATTGTATGGTGAGTACGAGTCGTCATCCATGTAGGCATGGCTTCCAGATTCCTGGTATGTGTAGATTCCATTTATAATGTCACCATCTTTCCTGCTAATTGTCTTAGCTGTGTTTGTGTGTTGCATTGGCATCTCCTGTTAATTATAATTTACTTACATATTTCTTATTCCTATTTAAGGTAAAAAAAAGGCTAAGAAACTAGCCCTTTTTCTAACTGTATGGCGTCCAATTTGTCTAAGATTCTAGCCCTTTTTACTAAACCATCGAAGTACTCCTCGCTTAAGAATCGAGTGGGTACATCCATATTTAGGTGTAAGCCATAATGTTTAAGCTTCTCCTTAATTGTGTTAACTGATTTGAGGCCAATACGCTTAAACTTCATCAGATCACTTGCACCAGTGTCAATTAAGTCAGCTAGATTTCTAATGTTATGTGCCTCATAAATGTAATGAGTCGCTCTTACGTCCAGGTCTAAAACGGTAACTGGTTTACGAAACAGTTTATATCTCCGCCTTGTCTCGGCTGCTTCTCTCATCACCAGTTCCCTCTCCAGTGACTTGCAATACGCGCACTTACAGTTCTCAAGTTCTTGGTTAATCTCATCAACTGATTTTTTGCCATGTAAATCTTTGGCCATGTTTGTTACCTCGTATTTATTTTATAGTTTACTTACATACTTCTTATTCCTATTCTGTCCTCCAAATTCTTATCTTTACAGCTTTATAACCTCTTCGTCTTCTTCCTCTACTATCTCGCTCTTCATCTGGATAGATATATTTTATTACTTTCTTATAAAAACTAGCATCTATCCCTGAATCATGCTTTAAACGATAAATAATATGATCTATCCAATGTTTAACAGTTATATCTGCTCGTTGTTCTACTGTTATCGAATCGCCTATTTCCATCCGAAGCATTGCTTCCTTACATTCGTTATGATATCCATATGGCGATGTTATACTTGATCTTTTATCTTTTAAATGATGACGAAATGGTATATCTTTATCAATCTTTATCATAATAACCTCCATATCTAATATGTTATAATTTCTCCTACATAGTTCTTATTCCTATTTAAGGTAAAAAAAAGGCTAAGACTCTAGCCCTTTTTATCCGGATCACACAGCGTATGTCACATCAAAATGTATAGGATTTATATCGCCACGAGCCACTGCTTTTTTATATGCTGACTCTAAGTACAGCATTCCACCTATGAAGAATGGATGAGGTTCTGGTCCATTGTCAAATTCAGGCTTCAGTCTTAGTCTTAAATATCTAAATCCGCCACGTTCTTTACAATCAGTCAGCCAGTCGAATATTGTATAGTTGGGATGTTTAATCAATTCACCAGTTTCTGGATCATGCTCAGAATAAGGTTGTAAATCTGCTATTTCAAGTTCAGGTGTTAGGACATCAATGTCTAGATCAAATGCAGCACCCTTGGGACCATCTGGATAAGGCTTAGTTGGCATAGCTTTCTTCCTCCAATGTTAATTATAGTTTACTTACATACTTCTTATTCCTATTTTGTCGACGAGAAAGGCATTTTGATTTGCGGCCTTATAGCATACAGGCCGGTGTAGATGTTGCCGGATGCCGGACACCGGGTCGGTGTATGACAGTTGTGTAGTT
>Ga0187827_10002740_pt1 | contig 23636 bp, 19 predicted proteins | sample ETNtaG_39_FD_167969 | JGI IMG/M metagenome (GOLD analysis project Ga0187827, IMG submission 167969) | Marine microbial and viral communities from oxygen minimum zone, Eastern Pacific Ocean - ETNP2014_SV_150_PacBio MetaG (Illumina Assembly) | ecosystem: Environmental > Aquatic > Marine > Hypoxic... | reverse complement strand
TTTTGCCCACTACAGCAGACCAACGCATCGCTTCAATCATAGATTGAGGGCATGTATCTGTACCAAGGCATACATTTACTCCAGCGTCTAGATACCCTGGGAATGATTCCATCGCTATACCTCGCCTGTTAAAAACCCAGGTAGCATGGGCAACCGAAGCTTTCGTCCGTTCCAAAATTGATAAGTCGTCTCCTGCAAAATTTACCCAACTATGACCTGCCGGGTAAATGACGTGTCCTAAAAGAGCCCAGTCATTGAGAAAATCAATTGAATCTAACCATTCCACGGGAGTCTTCTCGTATCTTCGGGTAATTTCCTGAAATTCAAAAACTGCTTGGCTAGTATGTAAACTTACGGGGACCTGCATTTCTTGGGAGGCCTCACTACTCATACGAAGCAACTCTTCGGTGCAGTTATCAATTTGAGCAGGACCTAAAAATCCCTTTATTCTCCCATTAGCACGTCCATCTATCCGTTCTACAAAATCGACTGCCTTTTTAAAACCTTCAATTCCGGCTGCTTCATTCCAATCGTATTCAACCTGCCTACCGCTTGGGGTAATCCAACTAGCAGAGCTATACATGTTAGCTATATAGGCCCGTAGTCCAGCCTGCTCCGCAGCGTCAGCCACATAATCTCCCATTCCACCTTGCTCCATGATGGTTGTGGTTCCGGTTCTTATGAGTTCTACAATGGAATAATCCACGCATGCCTCTTTGTCCTCGTCCCTCATTGCCCCACCTCGAGCTCTTAACATCACTGGCAAGCCTGACAAATAAAATTGCCTGCTTCCTACATCTTCAATAAAGGATTTATCCAAAGGTGACCCCGCCATATGGCAATGGGTATTTATAAACCCAGGAGTTATTATCCGATCCCCTGCATCTATGACTTCATCGACAGGTTGATCAAAAGTCTTCCCTACAAAACTTATGTGGTCGCCTTCAACGACAACACAGCCATCCCGAAGGATACGATGTTCTCCGGCCTGATAGGCAACAATAATTTTGGCCTCAATTTTTATCTTTTTAGACAACTCTCACCTCTGCAGTATTTACTAAGCTTTATAGAGCATATCGGCTTAACTGCCGACAAGGACCTTTATTTGCAACTGATGCATTATCTCTTCTTTATTCGGAAATACTATCTTTACTACGATCAGGTAATCAATATCCCTCCTATAAGAACGAAGGTTAAGCTAAATCTCGATGAGTTTGCAGAGCTTACTAATGGTGCCTTCCGATCAATAAGCACAATAGTTGCCAGAAAAATCCCATAAATCCCCTACACCGTTACAATACCAATATTAGGATTATGAAAAATCAGGATAGGTGGCGCCGCTAAGGTGCTACCTCCATCATTCAAGAAGCTTCTCTGAGAAAGGGGGTAGGTTTGATAAAAGGAAAACAGGATCAGGTTTTGCAACAATTAAATAGCTTCTCTCCAAAATTGATCGGCCAACTAAAAAACTTAACTGAAGAAGATTGGTCAGCTCAAAGTCGCTGCGATGACTGGACAGTGAAAGATGTAATGGCACACCTATCATCAGTGGTGACTAATTATCTTATTATTATAGATTCGGCAAAAAATGAAGAAAACATTTTAGATGATCCCAATAGTTCGAGAGATGAACCAGGTTCTCTAGATGGCAAATCACTAGCTGGACGCCTCTCAGAGAGAGCTAAGGAAGCTAGTAAAAATTTCGATTCAAAAGATGCACTAATCAACGAATTAGAACTTAGATTTCAGAGATTATTGGATGGTTTCAATTCTTGCCAAGACAACCAATGGAATTTGCCAGCATATCACCCCGTAAATTGGGTTTCGATTCAGGGAATCCTTTTATGGACTCTGTTTGAGTCGACAATTCATGCCTGGGATGCCTTAAATGCTGTAAATGAAAAATATTTGGTCGACAAAGGATTAGCACCACTACTGCCTGAGTATTTCTGCAATAAGCTTATCAACCGATGGTTTAAAACCGCTGATTCTACTGAGACCCCTTCACAGACGCTAGCAGTTAATTTTAGTACTTCAAATGGGCTACGGATAGCCAGCGCCCTAGGTGAATTGGATATAGAAGAGCTCCCAATTAATTCCTTTGATTCAGATGCGGAAATACACACCTCGCCAAGTGAATTCGCATTGCTAATTACAGGCCGGAAAAGCCTATCAGAGTCCATTGAAGATACTTCCACCCAGCTAACAGGTAATCAGACCCATGTCGACTCATTTTCCAGATGGTTCACCGGTTCATAATTAAAATTAAAAGGCTCAATCTCTAAAGCCCAACAAATCCTCTGACAGCTTCTATGAAGGCTCCAGGTTGATCCACCATCACTACATGTCCTGCACTTGCCACATCAATATATGTCACGTCTTTACCAAGGGTCTTCATCTTATCGATAGTATCGTCGCTCACAAGGCCGCTTTCTGCCCCTCTAATCTCAAATATCGGGCATTGTATGTTCTCTATGGCAGACCAGTAGCTATCAATTAATTCGGTGCTAGTCATATCTGGGAGTGGATTATCGAAGCCATTTAAGTCCGCTTTCCATGTCCAAGTACCTGAACCTGTTTGCTTCAACCTAGATTCCGCTTCTTCATGTAAGCGTTCATCTGAAGCTAAAAGGTTCCCAGATCTGAGCCATTGGTAACCATCTTCAATAGTCTGAAATTCCATGGGGGCAGGAGCTGCAGGAGGAGCTTGAAGCCTTTCCGGTGAAGGCTCCGGGGCTATATCAACCATAACAATCCGATCTACAACGCTTTGATTAGTAACTGTGTACAGAATCGAATGCCATCCCCCCATCGAGCACCCTACAAGAGTGATAGTTTCAAATTCATTTATTTTGACAAATTCAGACAGGTCTTCTACAAATTTAACCCTGGCATAGCCGTCATTTGCCCACTCACTATTTCCATGCCCACGTTGGTCTAGAGCAAAAACGTGATATTTAGAAGATGCGAACTCAGCAAACTCTCTCCAAGAAGCAGCAGAATTAGTATGGCTATGAAGACAAACTAAAACTGGGTTGCCTTTTTCACCCCACTCATAAAAAGCAAGTGAATTCCCATTGATCTGGGCGATTTGTGCGTTTGGCATACTAGGCATGATTGGCTCCTAAATAGAAAGATGGCTATAAAATAGTACTTCAGCTATTAAATCAGTCCATATATACTGGGTCAAATCCATAACAGTCACAGTAAATTTTATGATCATAGGACTCCCTAAAGAAACCAAAGATCAAGAACTAAGAGTCGGCATAACGCCTGACGGCGTAGGCACTTTGATAAAAAGTGGTCATCAGGTACTGGTTGAACAAAATGCTGGAGTGGGCAGTGGTATATCAAATGATAGCTATGAGAAAGTGGGTGCTGAGTTAATTCAAAAGCCTGAAGCTTTATTCTCAGCTTCAGAATTAATTGTAAAAGTAAAAGAATTCCAATTATATGAATGCGAACTTTTACGCCCAGGTCTTACGAGTTTCTCTTTCCTTTCCCTAGGAGCCAACCCAAAACTAGCTGAAGCCTTGCTGAAAAGTAGAGTCACAGCTATCGCATATGAAACTATTGAAATGACTGACGGATCTCTACCGATTTTAAAGCCAATGAGCGCTTTGACCGGTAGATTAGCTGTAGATGTAGCAACTCATTACCTAAAAAGTCCACAGGGTGGTACAGGAAAACTTCTAAGTAATATTTCTGGTGTAAATCCTGTAAAAGTGGTAATACTTGGTGCCGGTACGGCGGGATTTCATTCAGCTGAATTAGCGCTAAATATGGGAGCAGAAGTAACAGTATTAAGCCGAGGAAAACAGCGCCTTGGTCAGCTTCAAGAATCGCTAAACAATCACCCTAAACTGAAAATAGCAACGTCTTCAAGCAACAAAATAGAGGAGGCGGTTGAATTAGCTGATGTCGTTATTGGAGCAATTCGGGACGCGGGAGGATCAGTCCCCAAAATAGTCACTAAATCCATGGTGCAATCGATGCAAAAAGGTTCTGTAATAATCGATGCTTGTATCGACCAAGGTGGATGTATCGAAACTAGTCGAGAGACAACACTCAGTGATCCCGTTTATGTAGAGGAAGGTGTGATTCATTACTGTGTACGCAATATGCCTGGTGCCGTCCCTCGAACAGCTACTGAGGCCCTCGTTAACGTGTCCCTACCCTACATAAAATTATTAGCGGATAAAGGTGTAAAAGATGCCCTTGCTACAGATACTTCTCTTTCCATAGGATTGAATGTAGACAATGGGCGACTAGTGAACACGTCAGTATCTAAGGCATTGGGAATGAGTTAGATATTAACCCTTAAGAAATAATTGATTATACTTTCCGAAATACTTTCTCTAGGGTCTAACAAATATCGGGTATTTTTCAAATATTTGGGATGGGAGCAGATACGGTTCGAGGGAAGTAGCCAAAGCCAATTCAAAATCGACATTCCATTAAGGTTCTAAAGTCTATACTTCATTACCTATTCCTTTTTTGCTACGATTACGCTTTTGGGATTCAAATTTCCGATTCTTCCACTCTCTGTCCCAGCACTACTATCTATAACGGCATTGATTAATGTAGGCCTTCCTGAATCCATGGCTTCATTTACAGCACTAGTCAGTTCATCTGGTGATGTTACGCTTACCCCGACTCCACCAAACGCCTCTATCATTTTGTCGTACCTTGCATCTTTGACAAAAACAGTTGTTGCAGCATCGGAGCCTCCGGTAGGATTTGTGTCCATACCACGATATATACCACTGTTATTGAAAACAACAACACATACAGGAAGGTTGTAGCGGCAGATCGTCTCAATTTCCATACCTGAGAAACCAAATGCGCTGTCACCTTCTATAGCGAGTACTGGTTTCCCTGTTTCAACGGCTGCAGCAATTGCAGAGCCCATTCCAACCCCCATTACACCCCAAGTGCCTACATCAAGTCGTTTCCTAGGCTTGTACATATCAATTACTGTCCTTGCAAAATCAAGGGTGTTCGCGCCTTCATTCACTAGAACAGAATCAGGACGTTCTTTAATGATTTTTTTTAAAGCACCAAGTGCTCCGTGAAAGTCCATGGGGTTGTTATCGTTTTCAAGTCTGGGGGCCATTCTCGCGACATTAGTTTCAACTTTATCTTTTACCTCTTCTGTCCATCCTAGCGGAGGTTTCGGCCACTCTTCCCCCATACCGTCAAGAAGCGTTTTAACACAGGAACCTATATCACCTACTACTGGCGCAGCAATTTCAACATTGCTGTCCATTTCTTTGGGTTCTATATCTACCTGGATAAATTTCTTGGCCTGATCACCCCATGTCCTCCCTTTGCCGTGGGAGAGGAGCCAATTTATCCTAGCTCCTATAACCAATACCACATCGGACTCTTTGAGTACTAAGGATCTTGCAGCCGAGGCAGATTGCGGGTGAGTATCCGGTAAAAGTCCTTTCGCCATACTCATAGGAAGGTAAGGGATACCACTTTTTTCTACCAGATTCTGAATATCATCATCTGCCTGCGAATAAGCTGCTCCTTTCCCCAAAATAATGAGTGGTCGCTTGGCGTCTTTGAGTAAATTTAACGCTCTGTCAACTGACTGAGTTGAGGGAAGCTGGCTTGGTGCCGCGTCAATTACCTTTACCAGGGATTTTGCCCCTTCATCTATATCAATAACTTGAGTGAAAAGTTTGCCAGGCAAATCCAAATAGACCCCCCCGGGGCGCCCCGAGACAGCAGCGCGTATCGCTCTAGCAATACCAATTCCGATATCTTCCACTTTAAGTACCCTGTAGGCAGCTTTACAAAGTGGTTTTGCTACTGCAAGCTGATCCATTTCCTCATAGTCCCCTTGTTGTAGGTCGACTATCTCTCTCTCAGAAGAACCACTAATCAAAATCATTGGAAAACAATTTGTCGTGGCATGAGCTAAAGCAGTCAGACCATTGAGAAACCCAGGAGCTGACACTGTTAAGCAAATTCCAGGCTTCTTTGTAAGGAATCCTGATGCAGCTGCCGCATAGCCTGCGTTCTGCTCATGTCTAAACGAAAGTATCCTCATCCCAGAAGCCTGCATCATACGGCCTAGATCTGTTATGGGAATGCCTGGTACGTTGTAAATGGTATTAATATCATTGAGTTTAAGGGCATCAACAACCAGATTAAAGCCGTCAGTTAGATTTTCAGTATCTCCAACTTCCTCACCATTTACATCGCCAACTGAATCAGCCATGTGGTTCTCCTTGTTAATCGTTTCATTCCGTCAATAAACGGCTTAGTGATGGAAAAATCAGGGAGTATTTTAAAGAAGCAAGGGGCTTGCGGCTGCTTCATCAGGCCAGAAAAAACCAAACCCTGCTTGAATCGCATACTTCCGGTCTAAGTCGTCCCTGTCCCCCACATGATAGTACTCTTCAACCTCAAACTGAGTTTTAAGATCGGATAAAAGATGCTTATAACAAACAAAATCGTATTCGACTCCGTATTGTTCCCAAATTGCCCTCTGGGCGCTCATAGGCCTGTCGGAACAACTCCCCGTGATTATTCCCTTGGCCCGAGCTGTTTTCACCATCTCCAAAGTTACTGCCCCGGCAGGGTCCCCTATTTCCATAGTGCCGTCTATATCAAAGCTAATTAGTATCGTCAAATTATTCTTCCACTTTATCAAAACAATATGTTTTAGTCTGGTGTCGCGCTCCAAACCGTATAATTTCCTCCAAGAGGCATTGGGCCTCCTGAAACACCAATCTCAGCATTTACACCCGTGATTTGTCTTCCTCCAGCCCGGCCCTGCAACTGCTGTATGGAATCAGTGTGCATCCAGAACCTACTTCTACCGCTGCCTATGTTTCCTCCACTAGGGGACACCGGATTTGGACCTTCAATACTTATATCGGTTTGGTAAAAATCCAATGCATCTCCAAATCCTATCCCTCTATACCCAAGACCTTCGAGGTGAAATTGATGGAACTGGGTAAACCCGTCATACATGTTTTCGAAAGATAAATCAGCGGCAGTTATTCCTGCGCCTTCATATATTTTCCTTCCTGTAAGAGCACACTCTGCTTCTACTTCGTCCAGTGTGGGGGTTAGTCCTCTAGGAACCGCATCGCTGTCTACATGATTGAGAACATAAACAGGCTTTTGTTTCATGTCTTTGGCTCTCTCTGCTGTTGTAAACAGATATGAAGCAGCACACATAATTGGTATGTCATTATCAAAGAGGTTAGCCGGTTTGGCTATCCACCTTGCCAGTTGATAATCTTCAGGAGTCAATTCTTCAGGTCTATGCTGAGCCCAGTAACCTTCCGGAAACATTAGGCCATTCCGGCGGGAATTGATGATGAAAGGAGTCATCATGTCATGATCTTTACCGTATTTCCGACAATATTCGGCAAACTGTAAAGCTGTACCATAGCAAGCTGGCGCGCCCCAAAGACTGCGAATGGCACTCGTTCCACCTATCGCGTCCTGTGCATTTTGACCACCTTGGTAATAACGACCTTCAAGGTTATGCCATGCTTTCAAGACAAGAACTGTGTGAGCCAAACCATCACCAACAGCCTGGGCAGCAACGTTCAATGCGTTTGACATACATACCGGTGCATAGACCGAGTAGTTGATATTGGTGAGTTCTGGCATGTTTTTCAGAAGCCATTCAACGCTTAATTTGGCTACCCCATCTAAAGGATCATCAGTTTGAACAAACGCATTTATAACATCTTGTGGCAATGGTTTATCGTCCGGCCAAAAAGCCCCAGTAGTTGTCTCAGGCACAATGACAATGCCATCAATATGATCAGGTTCCACTCCAGCATCCGCAATGGCATTTCTTAACGCCATTATGCTCCAGGCCCCTACTGATGTCTCTGGGCGTTCGTCCCACCTACGCTCTGTGGGTGAATGACCTACCCCTACAGCAGCGACCTTACCTTTATGTTCCCATATTCCCATACCTTCCCGACTTCTATACATTGAAGACGGAGCGTATCCTGTTGCCATGTTAACTATCTCCTTTTACTAGGCTAATAATGCCTACAAAAATAAAACCTAATTAACTACCTTCCATTCCGGTATCTTTTGCCCATTAGCGCTTTTTTCAAACACAACCTCAACCGCTGCGCCTACTGGAACGTCATCTACTGGTGTACCAGGAAGATGGGAGTACATTTGAATACCAGGATCATCATCAAGCATAATCACCGCCACATTAAACGGCTGGTCATCTTGAAGAAGTCTTATTGGACAATCATGCACAACTCCGTAGTTGTATATATGACCGGTCCCGTTCATTTCCTTCCATTCAAGATTCTCTCCAGATTTGCATTGTCCACAGTCTTGTGCTGGAGGATGCTGCAGGCGATCACATCGAGAACAGTTTTGAATAACCAATTTGGATTCATTTGCTGCTGACCAAAATGGCGCAGTTAATTCATCCGGAATTACTCCTTGTTTCACTTTAGATCTCCTTTTTATTTTTCCTTTGGCAAAACATTAATACCGCAGGTATATGACTTAAGCATTTTGATGATTCGGTTTGATTAATAGGAAATAATCCCATTAGTGGCTAAAGCGTTTAAATCCTCTTCGGTGTATCCAATATCGTTTGATAGTATAGATTTGGTATGTTCGCCTACAAGAGGTGCCCTAAATGCGTCCCACGGTGATTCGGTGAATCGATACGGTCTGCCAACATATTTGATACTGACTCCTTCTCCGATCTCAGGATGAGGTATGTCTGCAAACATTTGGCGATCTTCAGCAAAATGAGGATCGAATAAATTTTCTTCTGGTGATCTTACCTGACCCCATGGAAATTTCAACCTTTGAGCGCCTCTATAAATGTCTTCGGATGTTTGGGAGGCAATGAATCTCCTAACTACCTCAAAGGCATGATCTGAGTCAGTGGTATCGGTAGCTGCGCGCATACCCCTGCTTCCACCCCTTGCCATGTCCTTATATTTTTCTTCTTGCAAATCCTCTGCCATCCCTGCTTCAGCCATCCATCCCACTAATGACAACCATGAATTCAAATTATTGAATAACTGGAATACAATCAAATATCTACCGTCAGCCGTCTTACATAAAGTCTTGGGGGTGGGCGTTGTGGAGTGGTGTCTACCTGTTTGTCTGAAAACATTTTCCCCTTCATAAAGATAGGTTGGAAGAGCATGCTCAGTTGTCGAATTACACGCCTCATGAACTGAAGCATCTATGTATTGACCTTTACCAGAAAAATGTCTGTTGAATAAGGCTGCAAGAGTTCCCATCAGACCATAATGGGACGCGATCTTATTTCCATGGTCTCCACTGGGTCTAATTGGTGGACTACCAGGCAAATCATCGTAGCCACAGGAATGCATAATTCCTCCCATAGCCAAAGCCACGAGGTCAGTCGACTTGTAGTCACGGTATGGACCATCTTGGCCAAATGCTGTCAATGAAGTCATAATCAATCTTTCGTTTCCATATGACAAATCTTCATAACTCAAGCCAATGGAAGGCAAATACCCTGGTTCAAAATCTTCCAGTAATACGTCTGCGGTTGCAGTTAGTTTTTTGATCACTTCCTGACCTTCAGGTGCTTCGATGTTTATTTCCAAACTTTCTTTTGAGGTATTATGAGCCCAGAAAAATAAACTACGGTCGGGATGAGGATCGTCATGCATAAATGGGGCTATTTGACGTTCCATAGCCCCTCCTAGGGGTTCTATTTTTATGACCCTGGCACCCATATCACCCATAAGTTTCCCCATAAAATGCCCCCGAGCGCCACACAATTCTATGACTGTTATACCTTCCAATGCGCCTCCGGTTCTTTCAGGAGGTGTTTGAAATGTTTGTTCAATCATGCTATCCCTTCTTCGTACAAAGTACCCAATTCTTCTGGAGATACATCCAGTAGTTCTGTGTATATCTCGGCGGAATGTTCACCAAGCAAAGGGGAAGGTCTCTCAAGCTTCCAAGGAGTCTCCGACATCCGCATAGGGATGGATTCCACCTTCGCTTTACCAAGCTCTTCGTGGGGAATTTCAGCAATGAAGTTTCGATGTTTCAATTGCGGGTCTTTTTCCGCTCTTTCCATTGGAGTCTGGACGGCACCTGCAGGAACACCAGCATCTTGTAGAATTTCGAAGACTTCATGGGGAGTATGGTTGATCGTCCATTGAGCTATCAATTCATCTAGAGAATCTTGATTTTCGAATCTAGATCGCATGCTTTCAAAGCGTTCTTCGGTTGTCCAGGAAGGATTTCCGACAGCTTTTACAAAATTTCCCCATTCATCTTCTGAAGTTACGGCAATAACGCACCATCTATCTTCACCTTTACAAGGATAGGTGTTGTGGGGAGCAATACCTCGCTCTGGAGCCCTATTACCTGGTGGCATTTCATCTCTTCGGAAAGGTCGATTATTCACTGTGTAATCAAGAATCGCAGTCCCCGTAAGACCTATACCGCTTTCGACTTGAGAAAGATCAAGGTGCTGACCTTTACCTGTTTTATTGCGGTGAATTAGAGCCATCATTATCGCAATGGTTCCGTAAAATCCTCCCGTGTGATCCATATATGAAAAACCCCATCCGGCCGATTCTTCCCCTGGCAGGCCAGACATATAAGTCAATCCTGAGATGGCCTGGGCTGTCGGGCCCCAAGTCACAAAATCACGATCTCGACCACTGTGGCCAAACCCCGACATACTGCAGTAAATTATTTTCGGATTTATCTTTTTTTGCTCTTCGTATCCCAATCCCCACTTCTCTAGCACTCTGGAACTGAAGTTTTCGACTATTACATCTGATTTTTTTATAAGATCTTTTATCAACTCCATTCCTCTCGGGTGCATAACATTAAGAGTGAGACTTCTCTTATTACGGTTCAGTGTTGTAAACAGTGGGCTACGGTTGGGCGATCTTGACCCTCCCACGGGTCTACTAGCTCGAATATAATCCATGTTTGCGTCATTTTCTATCTTTATGACGTCTGCTCCAAAGTCTCCCAGTATCCTGGTACATTGAGGGCCTGCAACAATCCAAGAAAAATCAATAACTCTCACCCCCTCAAGGGCGCCTTTTCTTAATAAGGTTTGCGGTTCCGGCATAGAAACTCTCTACTCTGGTTCATTAATCTTAAATTCGTACATTTTCCAACAAATATCATGGTAGTGAATTTATTTAACTGTATCAACACATGAATACCAAGGGATGATGGTTTGAATTACCCGTATGAGCCCTAACATCTGCTAGTTGAGTTGATAATTGTATTAGGGGTGTTTCGCTAGGATTCCTTGAAAAGAATATTGATAGATTAAGCCTTTTACTGTAATTAAACCAAGCCAAGAGGACTCTTTTTCAAAGTGGAGGTAATAGAAATTGTAACCATTGGCTCCCCGCAGAAGATAATAAGATACCTCTTTATTTAGTCCGCAGCGCTTCTGTCGGAGACATGTTTGCTGCCCGCATCGCAGGGTAAAATCCCGCTATGCCGCCGATCAAAATAGAGCATAAAATCCCCCCTACTACAACATAAACAGGGATGACAATAGACCAATCTTGAGAAATGGCATAAGTTGCAGTAACTGACATACCTGCAGCTACTCCTGTAATTCCGCCTAAAACTGACAATAGTAGTGATTCAGTCAGAAATTGGCTCGCGATATGAAATTTTGTCGCCCCTAAAGCCCGACGTAACCCTATTTCATTACGGCGTTCAATCACCGCTATCACCATGACATTCGCAATACCAATTGTGCCTACCAAAAGTGCTACGGCCCCGAGGCCAACGAAAAGGTTCAAAAAAGTGTCTGAAGCTGCAATCCTCGCTTCTAAAACATCAGAGGCACGTCCAACCTGAACTTCTTCGGGGTTTTCAGGATTTACTGTCGCAGGCATGACAGAGCGTACGTCATAGATGTGTTCGGGGTATGCCCGAACGTAGATGACCTCTGGAGGTTCATCAAGGCCCAAAAATTTATCCGCCGCCGGATAACCAATGATCGCTGATCTGTCTAAATCAGCTGCTAGAGGCAATGGTTCCATGATACCGATGACCATAAACCATTTTTCCTTTAACCAAACCCTTTGATCGCCGGATGTATTTCTTATCCCAAGCCTTTCGGCAGCAACCGAACCTAGTACTACGAAGGGAAACTGGGATGTCATTTCATCAAGAAACTTCCCAGATTTCAAAGAACCTCTTTGGGCACTAAGTAGGTTAAGATCAGCGGCGACTATAGTAATCCCTTTTGTTCTCCCGTCTTGAATTAAATCATTTAAGAAAACACCCCCGGTAATTTTCGTTGTTGCAGAAACTTGATAGACAGGGCCTATACGGTCAATCATAGCTGTTGCGTCTAACGATAAGGTGGCTTCTTGGGATCTAAAGCCATCACCTGCCTGTACTGTTAGAAGGTTTGTCCCTAAAGCATCAAGATCCTTCAATAAATCTGCACTTCCTGATTGCGATAGTCCCAATATACCAACTAGAGCTGCGATCCCAATCGTGATACCTGTCACTGACAAGGCCGCTCTGACCCTCCGCGTCCTAAGCCCAGAACTTCCGACACTAAAGATATCCCTCAAATTCATCTTGCTATGTAGTTCGGTAAATTTATCGCTAGTAGAATGATCCATATGATTAGGTCACCGACTCAAATCAGAATAGACACGGCCATCACGAAGAGTGATTTTTCGTCGTGCTGATTCTGCCACTTCTAAATCATGCGTAATTAAAATTACAGTCGTTCCATCTTCATTCAATTTGGTAAACAACTCCATCAACGATGCTGTATTCTCAGAGTCTAGGTTACCAGTCGGTTCATCTGCCAAAACGAATGATGGATTGTGCACCAGCGCTCTGGCCACTGCCACACGCTGCTGTTCCCCTCCGGATAATTCATTGGGCAAATGATTGGCGCGATGCTCAAGAGCAACTCTTCCCAACATTTCAAAAGACCGTTCCCTTCTTTCATCAAGGGGTATTCCTGAATACAAAAGCCCGTTGGCGACATTTTCCAAAGCTGAAAATCCAGGTAGCAGGAAAAATTCCTGAAATACAAACCCTATCTGCTGAGACCTAACCCCCGACAATTGTTTATCAGACATACCGACCACATTTCGACCATCTATAAGTATTGAACCACTACTCGGAACAGAAAGGGTCCCCATAATGTGTAAAAGTGTAGTTTTACCACTTCCAGAAGATCCGATTATGCCCAACAACTCACCATGATTGACAGACATCGATATATCCGACAGGGCTTGAACAATGGGGGGGCCGGGGTAGATTTTACTTATTTCTTTTAACTGTAGTGCGAATTGTGAGGATCTATTTTCCAGATTAATCATGTGGCTATCGTTTATTGGCTAGGAACTACTATCTCTGTGCCAGGTTGCAATCCAGATCCATTGATTTCAACCCATCCATCAGCATATATACCTGTTTCGACAGGTACGAGAATCGTTCCAGTTTCAGTTACAATTTCAAGAGCATAGCCCCCGGATAATAAAGCCAGCAATCCGTTCACTGGTGAAGCCAGCACCCCTTTGGCCAATTCTTTTGTTGCATTTACAGTTACTAGTGCACCTGTCCATTTAAAATATTCTGCGCTGCCTTCCACCGCAATCGAAACCTCCAGGAAAGGATCTCCATCTTGGGGAACAATTGCAAAACTACCGACTTCATCTACTACTCCCACAATGGTGGATTCATCAGGCAGCTCAATTTCCACTTCTGATCCCTTAACCACTAAATTTTGATCAGCCACGTCCACTTGGATTTCAACTTTTTGTAAAGATTTACTTGAAATGTTTATCGCACCATTAGAACTAATTTGGGTCGATATTCTTTCAATGGGAGTTAGCGAAAATAGTTCGGTCCCAGTATTTATTTTTCCACCAATGTTTGGCAAAGTAGAAGAGAAATTCACCATGGACGTTCCAGAAACGAATGTTATTTCCCCAAAATTTATTTCTCCTGACGATATCAGGTTTAGGTCTGACTGGAGTTTCATAATCGCCGCTGTGGTATTTGAACCAAATGTCGAATCCATCTCCAGTGTCTCAGTAGTTCCATACCCTAAAGCAATTAAATTCAGTTTCAATTGATTTATGTCTTCACCGGGTGCTATACCTTCTTTCATGTCTCTCCATGCCGAAAGTTCTCCAAACATAAGGAGAGAAGCTGAATATCCTTCTATAAGATCCTGTCTATTCTGCAGTGCTATATTCAAACTAGAAGTTGCGGAATTTAGTGATTGGGTTGCCTGAAGGAGCTCAGCCTCCGTCGGAAGTTCGTTCAGTGCTAATCTTTGTTCTTTCGAAGATTGAAGAGAAAGATTTGCCTGAAGAAACTCAGCCTCAGTCGGAAGTTCGTTCAGTGCCAATCTTTGTTCTTTCGAAGATTGAAGAGAAAGATTTGCCTGAAGAAGCTCAGCCTCAGTCGGAAGTTCGTTCAGTGCCAATCTTTGTTCCTTAGCAGAATTTAGTGTTTGGGTTGCCTGAAGAACCTCAGCCTCGGTCGATGGTTCGTCCAATCCTAACCTGCTACTCAAAACTTGTTCTAGATTTTTTTCTAAAACCCCTAAAGATTCAAGTGCAGCCTCATAATTTTTCTGAGCATTCAATAAACTATTAGCCTCTGCAGACAAAATATTATTTGAAATCATGTCGATCAAAGAGGATATTAATTTATCGGGGAAAACTTGGCCTCTCAGGTTATTCGGGCATAGCCAGGATGCCTCATCTTGCTTGTCAGCGCTGCAAAGAGATTGGCGGGCAATCAGCCGAGCCGCATCTGTTGATGTTATGGTGTTTTCTCCTTGGGTCAAGTTTGATTCTGCTTGGGCAACATTCGCATCTGCAGAAGCAATCTGGGCAGCCGTGGCCGGCGAATTGAGATTCTCAAGAGTCAGCTCCGCCTGGGCAACATTCGCATCCGCAGAAGCAATCTGGGCAGCCGTGGCCGGCGAATTGAGGTTCTCAAGAGTCAGCTCCGCCTGGGCAACATTCGCATCCGCAGAAGCAATCTGGGCAGCCGTGGCCGGTGAATTGGGGTTCTCAAGAGTCAGCTCCGCCTGGGCAACATTCGCATCCGCAGAGGTGACTTGTTGATCGGCTGCCAGTAATTCAGAATCCTCTGGGGATTGATATATTCTGTAAATTTCTGCCCCCCGTGTTAAGCCTTGCCCTTCAGGTGCCAAATAGGTCAGTACTCCTTCACCTGTTGTGATTATATGAACGTCGTCCTCATATTTAAGTGTCCCGCTAAAACTTTCGTAAGTTTTCAGGTTTTTTTGCTCAAGAAGTACAGTATTAAAATCAGAGTTGATCGCTTGAGTTTGGTCATTTTGACTGAAATATGTACCCTTAGCCATAAAAGCTCCCACCGCAACCGCAATTACAAGTATCCCCCCGGCTACAATCAAACCCAATTTCCAGTTTCTCATCATTTTTTTCACTAGTTCAAGCCCTTGGTTAGGGCGATTAACTTAACAAAATTTAGATCAAATTCACGGCTGTTTATATGTTTCCTTCAGCGAGTTATTTGTAGGCCTATCTTCCGGGAGGCCCACCCCTTACTCCCGGTGGCCTCGCAGCACCTGCAGAAGCGTCATTTCCAAAGATGGCCTCAGAGCACTGAGCCATGGCTTCTTGGAGAGACTCTCGGTCCAAACTAAGGTCTCCCAGCATTGATTGAAATACTTGGCCTCGGCCCCCTGAAAAATCTGGGTCTTTCGCATCGATACCGGCATCTCTAAGACATTGAGCAATTTCCAAAAGGTTGTCATTTAGTTCGATTTCATCCTCTTGGGAGCGCTGTCCTGCAAAGCTGGCATTTTGAAGAATAGGAACACATTTTTGCATCGATTGCCGAGTCCTTGGATTTTGAAAATTAAAGTTAGGATCATTAGTCAAACTTTGGCGAAAAGCCATCATATTTACAGTTCCGTCTGCATTTAGCTCAGGATCAGATACATTCATCCCTTCTGTTCGTAAACATTCTGCAAAAGAAGTCGCGATTTCTTCATCGGTTTGTTCCGGACCATTTTCAGCCGGGGAAGGCAAGTCGGATAAAGAGCCATCCGGACCCAATGGATTGGCGGTATTTGTCGGGATATTTTCAGCAGTCATTTTCTGGCTGTTCTGGTCCAGCTGGGCAACTCCCGTAGATGTATCTTTCGAACTGCATCCCATAAGCAAGACGCATAGAAGGCAAAAAATGAGGGTGGGAGCCATAACAGTGAAGGGATCTTTTTTTATTGTGACTTTCATTTGTTTTCACTTATGCCTGGAAAATTTATTCTGACCATCTTACTAGTAGACATTAAGAAAAACATAAGAAATGCAGACATTATAGAGTCATTGGAGAAAAGCTAATAAATTGATCTTCTGTGACCAGAACATTAATCTCACATGTGGAGTTATCCTCTCGTCCAATCAGGCCAGGTACAAAAACGGTATGTCAGGGTGGTTTTGAAGTAAAGTCCTAATATTTGAGATCCGCCATCTTTGGCATAACTTCATTGGCAAGCAATTCCATCGACCTCTGCCATTTATCCAAAGGGGACCACTCGTGACCCATTGCCAACAATACTCCGAACCCTCCCACCTCTTCGTATAAGGCTCGAATTTTTGCTACGACCTCATCTGGATCTCCAACGATCCAGACATTTTCCATGACATATTCCGGGGTCACATCCTCGTCGGGCATTTCTTGGTCTCGCTTGTACAAACCGAGCATTCCTAGCTTGGACATCAATCTATGAAAATAATCATCAAAATCTCTTCTAAGAATGCCATTCAAAGCTTCTTCTCTTGCAGTTTTTCCATCTTCAGCCACAAATATCTCTCTGGCTATCCTCCAATCAGATCGATTAGCTATGTTCTTAGTTTTTGTAGCGCCTGATTCAACTGCATCCCAGTGTCCTGCTAGAGTATTACTTGGGACAAGATTTATACTCATTGGAATCCAACCTCTCTCACCTGCCATGGTGAGGGTTTCCGACTTTGGAGAAACACTTGCTACCCCAATAGGTGGGTGAGGTTTCTGGTAGGGCGACAGGTGAAACTTGAGTCCTATGTCATCATCAGGTTCGGGTATCGTGAAATCCCAATGGTCGCTTTTGTATCTTCCAGGCTTTGGATCTTCCCAAAGCTGCAATATCAGTTCGACAGCTTCTTTTGACATATTCCTATGAGTACCGTCGGAAGGGTCAAACCCAAAAACCTCAAAATCACCGGGGAATCCTCCTGATCCGATACCCCACTGGAATCTACCATGGGCGAGGTGATCAAGCAGGGCTATTCTATGTGCAATCATGAAAGGGTTGTGATTGGGCATACAAGTGACCCCTGTCCCCAAAATAATCTTTTCCGGCATAGCAATAGCCTTTGCAATAAAAAGGTCAGGAGCAGGTATGTTCTCCCACTGAGCGGTGAAATGCTCCCCAATCCAAGCTTCAGAATAACCAAGCTTATCTAGGTATACCAACTGGTCCAAATCATCATCCATGGTTTGTGTGATGTTAGATCCCGGAGGATGAAGAGGCATTGTGAAACATCCGAGTTTCATGGTTCTTTCCTTAATCAACTCTTTTCATATGAATACAGGACCTGTTGCGGCAGTATATGACAGGAGTCATATCCCCTCAACTCGCTAAATACTCCCACATTTTATGTGTCCCATGATCCCTGGAAAACCCGCTCATAAGCCAAGGGCCATGGTGGACGCAAAAAGCCTAAAGCTCGTACATCTTCAAGCCAAAATCCGTATGGGGCATGCCTAGAGTAGGCACCTCCACCGATAATCTTGCTGATTCGCAGCAGCAAGGATTCGGCAAGCTCAGCCACTGCTTCTTTAGCCAACAGAGTGTTCCGAGCGGGAGCACTTCCTCTTTCTACTTCACGAAGCATGCCCTCATACGATTGTTGAACCATCCATGCGTCAATTTCTACTTTCGCCCACTCCACTTCTTCATAGGAACGCATACGATGACGTTTAGAGTCTAACTGCTGCCGTGCGGTTGCTACAGCCACTTCGACAATGCCTGTAATCACTGCCACAAAGAAGGCCCCTTGTGGGCGATCCATACCTGCAATAATTTTGCGTCGTTCATCTCCGGGAAATGCCAATCTTGTGGCGTGAAAATTCTCAAAAAGCATTCGATGGCTTTGCGTCGACGTCATACCATGACCATCCCATGCTGCTAAAAGCTCAACACCTGAAGATCCGTCCCAGTCCGCATTACGCATATCCAAAACGAATGTATCTGGAGATGTTTCTCCCTCTGGGACGGCATGAGTCACCATGAAAGAGGTCATACCCGACCCACTCCCGAAATGCTTCTGCCCGCTTATCTGATAATGAAAACCATCCTCAGCTAACTTTGCTTCAGAAGTCGATTGAGTATTATCCCCTCCACTACCGGGTTCAGACATTATTGTTCCCCAAAAGTGTCCCTCCCTCGCTGTTTGGAAAGCCCAGTCACGCTGTTCTTCCCATGCTTTAGTATAAGGTTCAGGGGCGGTCGATATAGTCGACCAACCAGCAGAGCCAATCACAGCAGGGTGCATTGCTGAAACAAGAGCTATTGAGGAATCTCCCTGAGCAAGGGTTTTGAGAATTTCACAGACTTTCCGTGTCCCGACGTTGTCTCCTTCCCAGATTCCTCCAAATTCAGTAGGCACCGCCACTAATGGGTAGCCGGACTCCTTAAGCCTATCGAAGTCTTCATTCTGTAACCCACGCCTCCGCTGCCTTTCGGATCGTTGGGACGCAAACTCACATGCTATTTCACCGACATTGTCCAAAATGGATTGAGCATCAGCAGCTGAACCACCAGTCATTTTACGCATTCATGTTCTCCAAGTATTAGTACATGTGACTATAGTCATGATAGAAGGCAAGTACAACTAGATGATTCCTTCAAATATCACTCTATCTAACATTCAGAGGCAGACAAGAATTCCCCTACCTAACACCCTTACATAGACTGAAAGTCATGATTTCCTGTTATTAATATTCTAAATAAAAAGGGATTAATTTCCATAGGCCGTTTTTTGGGTCTCCGATATACTCCGCGATATTAGATATCACGATATCAGATACGGAGGTTAATATGGATTCTCGTAAAATTACAGGTTTATCGATGATAATTGCCCCGGTAATTGCAATTCTGGGGTGGATAGGAATGGGGTTGATAGTGTTGGATGGAGCATCTCCAGATGATCCCGCTAAATGGATGTCCGAACTCGGCGCCAACAGTGAAGTTGTAAAGTTCGTCATGCCCCTCATAACCGTATTGTTTTTGATAGCAATAGGCGGATTAAATCGCATAAAAAATTCCATGGAAGGTGGGGAAGGCCACATGATGGCCGGTTTCGGCTTTCTTCTAGTAATACTTGGCTCAGCTGCACAGCTAGGTGAAGTCGCATTCACAGTGGCTACTGCAGAAGCGGTAAATACCAACATGTCTGTCGCTCCAGCAATGCTCGCCAGCGGTCAGGCTATAGGAGCAATTTCCACTGCCATAACGGCCGTAGGGTTTGGTTTGATCGGTGTCGGGATTTTGCAACAAAAGAATTTCACCCCACTTGTTGCCGGTCTTATGATCATCGCAGGTATATTTGGAACTGCAATGTCCTTAATAGATTATGAAAGCCCATTGATGATGATTGGATACCTCGGCATGGTTGCTTCGTTAGTCTGGTTAGGAGCAAGTCTTTTAAGACAAGAAGACTAACCTCTAGAAACATTATCCGAAACACAGATAACAATATGGTGTAATTCCGGACTATGCGCTAGCCGTAATATTTCGGAGTTACATCTTTACTGGACTGATAGAGGAACCGAATCAGGCCAACACCTGCATATCATATCTAGACTTCATCAGTTGGCCTTCTTTAAAGCGATTTGCACCAAGAGAAGAAACATCAACACTTTTTGATTGTTCACCGAGAATTATTTCAGACATCACTTGCCCTATCATCGGCGAAAGCTTAAACCCATGACCACTAAAGCCGATAGCAACATACAATCCTTCAATCCCTTCAATTGAACTCAAAATAGGATGCCAATCCGGTGTTACCGTGAACAGACCCGACCAGCCCCCAACGAAACTCGCATCTAGCAAGCCAGGAATCCTCCTAGCAAAATCGGCTTGAGTTTTCACTAACATATCTGTATCGACTGATTGATTGTATTCATCCGGTCCAACTACCTCATCTTCACCTACCCCAACCATGATCACATTTCCTATATCGGGTCTAGCAGAGAAATTCAAAGACACGTCACCAATAATTGGTATTCTGTTAGCCGGGACTTCTCCTCTATCAAGTAGGAACACTTGATGCCGAACAGTTTCTATAGCAAAGTCCAACCCAAGCTCTTTCAGCAAAGGTGCTGACCATGGACCAGCCGCTACTACCACTTTGTCTGAATCAACATCACCATCTGCAGTCTTAACCCCCACAACCTTGTCACGATCGATGTTTATACCCTTAACTTTGCTCTCAACCTGTATTTCACAATCAAATTCTCTAGAACGATTAGCGTAACCCAAAGTCACACTATAGGGATCAGCAAACCCGGATAAAGGTTCCCAGGCGTACGATTCGGCTTCCTCTGGATATGCATTAAGACCCAGATCCTGTACAAATCCGGAATCAACTTCATTAACATCTATTCCTAATCGCTGCTGCATTTGCAAATTCTCTAGCATTGGAGTGCGGTAATGTTGTGGAACCGCAAGCAAATAACCTGTCTTCTTGTAGCCAGAAGAAACACCTGTAATTTCTTCAAAATTACGGAATATTTTTAAACTCTCCCAGGCCATCATCGCGGTCTCAGGGTTAGAGTAATGCATCCGTAATATAGCCTGGGATCTTGATGTAGAACCTGATCCAAGGACATCCTTTTCCAACAACAACGTACGAGTCATACCCCTCTCAGCAAGATTGTATTGAATCGAACACCCCATCACGCCGCCACCTACGATAAGAGCATCGTAAGACTTATTCACTCTATTCTCCCTACTTCTCTGAACTCCCGAATTTGTAAATTGTAATGCGATGTAGCTGAGTGGATGAAATTTTGAAAATCCTCCATTTAAGAAGTTCTTCTTTCCAAAATCACTTTTTCTCCAAAATCTTTTATTAGCTCTTGAGCAGATCTTGAGTCCACAACCGAAAGAGCGACATTATTCACTCCAATTGATTCAAGATGATCAAGTTTTTCGTTAATTTCTCTTCCTGTTCCTGTTAACGTTCGAGCAATAAGATCGCTCGACACAAACTTTTCCTCTCCTTCCTTTAGATATGCATAATGCCCTTCATGAACATCGAGATATCTTCTGTCTGATGGAGTGGATGGCGTCTTTTTATCCCCGTATTCCGTGATGTATTTGTTGTAACCTTCAGCAATATCAGAATTAGACATACCTAGATTGGATCCGGGACCGAAGCTGCTTTCCCACATAGCATGAACGCCGGGTACTAAAGTGGGCCCTATGTTCCTTATCACCCTCTCGCTAGAGACGGTCTCGCCTTCCCGAAGAACACAGGATGAGGTCAACACCGTCACATATGGTTTTATATCTGTACCACCAAATCGATCAAATGAGTTACCAGATCTCTTGGCACTTTCCATGACAGTGGGCATACCTTCCGGCACATTTAAGGAACGACCAGTTGTGATCCAGCCGTCAGATATTTCCCCTACCAACTGCTGCCCCTTCGGACCGTTTGCAGCCACCATTACCGGAATAGGATCCTCTATGTTGAAGAAATCATCACGACCAGAGTTTTCCTTACTATGGATCAGCCTTATCCATCTTTCTCTATCTCCCTCTTTGAACAGGACATCTTTTCCAGCCAATAAACCTTTTAATTGAGATACATAAGTTGTAAATTCTTTCATCTTGAGAGCAGGCAAGCCCATCGTATTTCTACCTGTGTATCCTGTACCAATACCCACAATTACCCTGCCTGGAGCGAGTTTATTTATGGTAGCTGCCGCGGCCGCTGTTACCGGCACAATACGATTGCTAGGTATTGTAACCAAGGTACCCAGTTTTATCTTTTCTGTATTTTCCGCTGCCAATGCCATTGTTGCCCACACATCTGAGTAAATGAGTTGGGAATCAAAAAACCATGCGTGGGTGAAGCCAGCTTTTTCAGCGGCCTGGACATCTTTCCATGCATTTATATATGACGGGATAGCTATTCCATAGTCCATATCAACACCTACTCTATATGTTCTTTAGTAGCTAGGCTCTACCCGAGACACCAAGGTATTCGATCACATCATCTGGATAGAGTGTTATAGTCACGATATCATCCCCCAAACCTTGAAAATATGTTTTCCCTCGCTCTTCCCCTAAATAACGGATTGCCAGTCTAAGCAACCAGGTAGCACCTGGTGCTGGTCCAATTTCCGCTCGTCCGCGGATCATGACTGCATGATAGGGCGGTTCCCGGCGATCTATAACGAGAGTAGCCTTGCCCATTCTTTCGATATTTCTAGTCTTCTGTGACCTTTTGCCAGCGGTCATTACGAATTTTCCATATTGGTACATGTACCAAATAGGCATTCCATGGGCCCGATTCTTGTTGTCCACAGTCGCCAGTATTGCGACATTTGGATCTGAAAATAGCTGCTCTTTGTCAAATGGATCCAAGTTCATCGGCGTACCTCCTACATCTAGGATACTAACAGGACTTGAACCTCTGTCTCTAGGTTAGGAATTGCACCAAAAGGGGGTTTCAGTGGGGCATATTGAGGATTAACATTACTATGCGCCTATTTTGAACTAAGATCAAAATAATTATTAAGGTTGCTCAATACGTATTTTCACTCTTGTGTGGTTTTTAATGTGGAATTATAGTCTTTGGGATTATGCTTCGGAAAAGGAGATTTAAGTGGGTGATATGAAGACTGTTGTTCGCACAGCAGTTTTATCCTTGATATTGTCCAGTGCTTTTCTGATAGCTTGCGGGCCATCAGTCGGTCGGGCTACCGGCCTTACTGAACCGCAACCTCCTGCTACCCAAAAACTTCCTAACCCAGAAATTGCAAGCTCAATCAACCTTACATCTGTTCCTGAAAACGAGATTTCCAGCAGATTAAATAAAGAAATAACAGACGGAATCTGGCTGCTTGGAACAGATATTGAACCTGGCACCTATATGTCAGAAAACCACAACAACAGTTGTGATTGGGCGAGACTAAAGGGTTTTTCAGGAGACATAGACGACATAATATCCAATGATAATCCGATTGGTAGAACAATTGTGACAATAACTCCTAGTGATGCAGGGTTCAGTTCTCAAGGATGTGGCACCTGGGTGTTTATAGAACCATACGCAACCTTTGAGCCTTTGGTTCCCGTAACGTCTCCAATTGCCGTACCAGCAGCTACATTGACTCCAACTCCCGAAATTGCTGGAGCTTCCGTTCCGCATTCACCAATGAGAATTCAACCCACCCAAACCATGATTTCCACAAGAACCAAAGTACCGGCCCCTACCGCAACTATGAATCCCACAAAAACCAGAGTTGTGGTACTTACTCAGACCTCTACACCTATTCAGACGGCTACGCCTGCACCTACTCTGACACCCACCCCGACTCCTACCTTCACC
>Ga0187827_10002736_pt1 | contig 23649 bp, 19 predicted proteins | sample ETNtaG_39_FD_167969 | JGI IMG/M metagenome (GOLD analysis project Ga0187827, IMG submission 167969) | Marine microbial and viral communities from oxygen minimum zone, Eastern Pacific Ocean - ETNP2014_SV_150_PacBio MetaG (Illumina Assembly) | ecosystem: Environmental > Aquatic > Marine > Hypoxic... | reverse complement strand
GCTGTCTATAAAGCTCTATCTAGTTATTCTAATAAATTAGACGGTTTCATGAAACTGAAACCTTTGAGTTGGTTTGCTATTTGGATTTTAATGACGTCCGGAACCAGCGCCCAACAATCAAACTTGGATCGCTATATATATTGGGACATGTCATTGGCCGGTGTTGGTTTAATTACATTATTGATCATCACAATTGTAATGACCTTTATCATCAGGAAAGAAAAATTTTCATTTATAAGTAATGATTTAAATACCAATTTTATCCTAAATCACACAATTGTTGGATTAGTATTATTTATGACAGGTTGGGGTTGGTTGAACTGGCTAAATGGAGATTTACTCATTTCACTTAAATCATTTTTTCCTTATTTGCTTACGTACCTTTCTCTCCTATTCATTTATCAAATCGATTTGGACTCAATTCCAGAAAAGGGATATACACCTGGAAAGGGATTAATTGTTTTAAGTCTCCTGCTGGTTTTAGTAAGTGTATTTATCGGAATTGCATTTGATGATCCGGTCGTTAGTACTGCAGCAGCAGTCATAGCACCATTTTACCTTATTGCAATTGTGTTCCCCGAACATAAGCGCCATATTGAACGAGCACGAATTTATCCGGTATTTATTGCAGCCATGTTTGTTTCTGTGCGATTACCTTGGCTATTAATTCCCTTGGGGGTTCTATTTTTCGGATTACGTACATATCATTATTTTCGCTATAATATCGTTTTTCCAACCTTTGCTGTGGATCATGATTGAGATAGCTGAAAATAAATGTGATTTTTGTGGTTGTTGTGTGGGCGTTTGCCCTGTTAATTGTATTGAGGTTAAAGAAGCTGATATTCGTATTGAGCATGAAATCTGTATTGATTGTGATATCTGCGTTTATGTTTGCCCTATTGAAGTATTAAGCCAAATAGAGCCCAATAAATCCACAACAGTCGCTGCTGCATAAAATGTGGAAAGAACAAAAGGAATTCGACTGCATCGTCGTTGGGGGAGGACCCGCCGGATCGACCTTTGCTAGAGTAGCTGCTGAAGGCGGCTTATCAGTTTTATTGTTGGAGAAAGACCGTGATATCGGCGTTCCCGTGCGCTGCGGGGAAGCTATCAGTGATGCCGGTTTGCGCATTTTTCATGAACCGAATCCCCGCTGGATAGCATCCACCATCAACCGTATTAAATTAGTCGCACCCAATGAAACAGTCGTTGAATTTGATCTTGTTGAAACAGGTTATATCCTTGACAGAAGAATCTTTGATTATGACTTGGCACAATATGCTGCACAAGAGGGGGCCCAGATTGTTACCAAAGCCTATGTGGATGGTTTAATTATAGAAGATGATAAAGTAGCAGGAGTAAAAGGAATACATCTTGGAGAACGATTCGAAAAAAAAGCTAAAATAGTGGTTGGAGCCGATGGCGTGGAAAGCAGAGTAGGACGATGGGCGGGATTGCAAACTCATCTGAAACTTAAAGATATGGAATCTGGAATTCAAAAAACAGTAGCCGGAATTGAAGTCACTGAAAATATGTTTGAATTTTATTTATCCAAAAAATGGGCTCCGGGCGGTTATTTATGGTTATTTCCTAAAGGGAAAAATAAAGCAAATATTGGTCTGGGCATCTCTGGTTATTATGCAAAAGACGGCAAAGCAGCACATAAATTTTTGGATGAGTTCATTCATTGGAAATATCCCCACGCTTCTGTTTTGACGACTGTTGTAGGAGGAATCCCAGTGGGCAAAACAGTCAAACAGATGGTAGCAGATGGATTGATGCTTGTTGGTGATGCAGCCCATACATGCAATCCACTCACAGGAGGAGGGATTACACCGGGAATGAGAAGTGGTTTACTGGCCGCTGAAACGGCTATCAAGGCACTACAAAAGGATGGCCCAACCAGGCAAAATTTATCTTCTTATGAAAAAGAATGGCATAAGATAGGTGGTAAAAATCATGAAAGATTTTATAGGATAAAAGAAAGTTTATATAAACTAAATGATGATGATTTAAATAAGATTGCTCGCACTATTGTTACTATCCCGGAGAAGAACAGAACACTTATGAAATTATTTTCCGCGGCAGTACGTGAAAAACCTTCATTAATACTTGATGTAGCTCGGGTTTTTGCTGGAATCTAATGGAACGAACAGAACTTTTACGAAAACTCGACCTTTCCACTTACATCGCTTTCGATTTTGAAACGACAGGGTTAAGCCCGGAAAATGACCGCATAATTGAAATTGCAGCCATCAAGTTTGAAGGGGGCGAGGCTGTTGACCGATTTGTCACTTTAGTAAATCCAGAACGGCAAATTGATTCATTCATTACTGATATTACTGGTATTTCAAATGCCATGGTTTCTGATGCACCGGTTGAACGAAATATCGTAGATGATATTCTCGACTTTATGGAAGATTATCCTTTAGTCGCTCACAACATTTCATTTGATATTAATTTCTTAAATAATCTCTGTGAGCGTTATGATAAAAAAATAGTCGAACATCACTTATATGATACCCTCCAATTAGCACGAACATTCTTATTTTTTCATCCTACTCACAGTTTGGGGTCAATTGCAGAATATTTCAATATGTCCGCAGTGGGCTCGCACCGTGCGGAAGCGGATACTGAAAATACAGGTATCATTTTTCACCATTTAGTACACGAAGCTGCCAGTTATCCTTTGGAAGTCTTTTCAAAAATTATAGGGATATCTAAAAATCATGATATGCACAATGGTCCTTTATACATCAATATCAGTCATGCATTGAAAAATGAGGGTAATCTCAAAACGGGTTTGGTGGAATCTGAAATTGATAAACAATTATACAGTAATGTTTTTGTTGCCACAGGTCAGAGTGATTTATCAAAATTATCCGTTGAAGATGTTTTTGCTGAAGGCGGTCGATTAAATCAAGTAATGGAAACGTATGAAGCTCGTAAATCACAGCAGGAATATGGCGAGTATGTTACCAAAATTTTGAATGATGAACAAAGTTACAGTGCCATAGAAGCCGGTACCGGTTTGGGAAAATCCATGGCATACCTTTTTCCTGCATTGCAAAAAGCATTTAGTAATGAAAATGAAAGTCCCGTAGTGATTTCATGTCATACAAAACATTTACAGGATCAATTGTTCAACAAGGATTTGCCGTTATTGGCGGAGGCGCTGGATGTGCCTCTCCATGCCATGATTTTAAAAGGACGAAATAATTATATTTGTTTAACTCGACTAAATTGGCTTATTGCTGATGCCCATCAATTGTTGCGCAAAAATGAAATAGAATCATTATTTCCAATTATAGCGTGGCTCAACGTTACCCAATCGGGGGACTTATCAGAATGCGCTGGTTTTTGGGGATTCCGTCCTTTTAGGATTGCGGAAATGATCCAGAGTGAACCGGGATTTTGTACAACATCTTTGTGTTCGGGAAATAATGGTTGTTATTTTGGCTCTTTGCGTCAAGCAGTGCATGATTCTCAAGTAATTATTGTCAACCATGCTCTACTGCTTTCAAACATGAATAATCCTGGAATATTACCGGAATATGAAGCTGTTATTATTGATGAAGCTCATAATCTTGTGGATGTTGCTTATGATCAGCTTTCGCTTCAAGTGAATATGTTTAAAGTGAATGCCATTTTGGATATTATAGATCCAAATACAACAAGCGCCAAGCGATGGACGCAAAAGCTTGAACTGTTGTTGGATGATAATTCGGAATTGAAAATGCATTTCAAATCATTGCAGGAAAGTTGTGTCACTTCTCGAGAATTTGGTAAGGTATTTTTTGATGATCTTGCAGGTGTTATTTCCGGAAGAATTAAAATAGATATTCCTTATCCCCAGCATATAATGCTTCAAGATCTAGCGGAAGGATACAGCTCTGTTTTATCACAACTACAGGAATTTGAATTAGCATTATCTGAAGTCAATGAATCGATAAAAGGAGTTTTGGTTCAATTACAGAAATTGGATCCCGAAAATGAAAAATTGGGTGATGTTGTACAATTGTTTGAACATAGTATCGAGGTTATAGAAAAACTGCAGACAGAAGTTGCTTTGTTAACCCACGACCAGCAGAACAGGTGGGTTTATTGGCAACAGGGTCAATATCGTCAAGGTCGGGGCGGTGAGCAAGATTTACATATATCAGTTAATGGTGCACCCATTGATATTGCAGAGGACTTGGCGCGCACATTTTTTGAATCAATTAAGCAATGTGTTTTAACGTCGGCTACACTTCAAGTTGAAGAAAGTTTCGATTATTTTCTGCAGCGATCAGGTCTCGCATTTTTGGATAATGATCATGTACATACTGCAGAGTTTCACAGCCCTTTTTATTATGAAGATCAAGTGCGATACTTTCAATACAAAGGGAAAAATGGCCAGAATCCAAAGTTGGTAGCAGATGTGATCTATGAATGTCATAAACATACCGGAAAGCGAATTATGGCATTGTTTACGTCTCGCGCAGCTCTCAACCATGTTTATCATGAATTGCAAACGAAACCGGGAGGTCGCGAACTTCCTTTATTTGCCCAAGTTGCCGGTTCATCCCGTTACGCCATGCTCCGAGGTATGCACCGCATAAAGAACGGTATTCTGTTGGGTACGAATGCTTTTTGGGAAGGGGTGGATCTGCCACGGGATCTGCTGGAAATATTGATTATATCAAAATTACCATTCAGTGTCCCTACTGAACCACGCGTTCAAGCGTACAGCAATATGCTTCAGCAGCAGGGCAGGAATTCGTTCATGGATTTCAGCGTACCGGAAGCTGTGGTGAGATTCCGTCAAGGATTTGGTCGGTTGATCCGTACGATTGAAGATGAAGGACTATTTATTGTTATGGATGAGCGAATCGTCGAAAAACGCTACGGTTCTATTTTTAGTGATACCATTCCGGTGCAAATGGAACCCTTTTCAATTGTTGAAGAATTGATTAAGTAATCGTTTTTAGATCAGACAGAAGTAGTTTTTTCTCATCTGCATCTTTTATTTTATCCAGAAAAGTATGAGCCATTATAAGATGGCTTTCATCTAGAGAAAAGCCAATTACAGAGATTTAAGAATTAGGCATATGTGATTTAATAAACTATAATTGATATTTTATTGTATTGATTACTCCTCATAAATTCCCCAATGGGAACCCTATCTATTTCGAAGACTTTTTTGCATATTGCAGATTTCCAGTCTTTCCTCGAGGCGCACGGTAAAGTCCGCCTGACACCTGACGCTCGTCAAGCTATCAAAAAATCACATCAAAATCTCAAAGTGCTTCTTGCAAGCGGAGTTAATATTTACGGTGTCAATACCGGCTTTGGCAAATTAAGTAAAGTGTCAATCCCGGAATTAGATCAAAAAAAATTACAACTGAACCTGGTAAGAAGCCATTCAGCCGGAGTGGGTAAACCGTTCGATTCCGGAATAACTCGCCTGATCATGATTCTAAAATTGATGACATTTGCTCAAGGGTATAGCGGAGTTCGCCCGGCACTAGCAAAGCAATTAGTCGATTTCATTAATCATGATATTTTACCGGTAATCCCCCGGCAGGGATCCGTAGGAGCCAGCGGAGATTTAACTCCATTATCTCATTTGGCCATGGGTTTGATTGGTGAAGGAAATGTCCATTTTCAGGACCGTATCATGCCTGCGTTGATGGCCATCAAGGAAGCAGGTTTGGATCCAATTGTGTTGGAAGCGAAAGAAGGTATATCTATGATTAATGGAACACAGGTATCTTCTGCATTGGGAATCAAAGCACTTCTGGCTGTTGATAATTTATTGAAGACAGCAGATATTTCCGGAGCAATGTCTGTGGAAGCCAGCTTATCCAGCCGAAATGTATTTGAAGCAAAAATTCATAAACTCAAGAAACATCAGGGACAAGTTCAGTCTGCGGGAAATGTATGGCGTTTATTAGAAAAGAGTGCAATTGTGGATGAACATGCTGATTGTGACCGTGTCCAGGATCCCTATAGTTTTCGCTGTATTCCACATGTTCATGGTGCCAGTAGGGAATTATACAAATCGGCAAAAAATATTGTAGAAAATGAAGCGAATAGTATAAGCGATAATCCCCTTATATTTTCTGAAAAGGAAATTCGCAACAGTGGTCATTTCCATGCAGAAGCTGTTGCCCAATCTTTGGACACATTATCTATTTCTATTGCTGAAATCGGCGCTATTTCCGAAAGGAGAATCAATAATTTTATGAAGGGAATTGATGATAAAATCCCCATGTTTGTCGCCCATAATCCCGGATTGGAGTCTGGTTTTATGATGGCTCATGTTACTGCAGCATCTTTGGCTTCTGAAAATAAAACTCTGGCTCACCCGGCATCAATAGATTCGTTATCCACATCGGCCGGTCAGGAGGATTTTGTAAGCATGGCACCTTGGGCCGGCCGAAAGTGTTTACGTATAATTGAAAACGTAACCCAGATTTTAGCCATCGAACTTTATGTTGCAGCGACTGCGACTGCAGAATTTCATAAGGGACTCAAACCGGGAAAAGGACCTTTGAAGGTTTTGAATTTGTTGAAACGGCACGTGCGCTTATCAAAAGGTGATCATCCGTTGTACGAGGATATGACAACAATAGCCGGATTAATTCGAAGTGGTAAAATAGTTGATAGTGTAATAAAATCAATAAATTTGGAGTAAAATTGAAAAACCGTCCACCATTTGAAGCAGCTTATACATTTGACGATGTGCTACTTGTGCCCCAAAAATCTTCTATTCTTCCACGAGCAGTTGAAATTCGTACACGTCTTACGAAAAATATAAGAATGAATATTCCTTTGATGAGCGCTGCCATGGATACGGTGACTGAAAGCAAAATGGCCATTGCGCTGGCTCGGGAAGGTGGAATCGGTGTTATTCATAAAAATTTATCAATTGAAGAACAAGTCAAAATGGTTGATCGTGTAAAACGCTCCGAAAGCGGAATGATCATGGATCCGGTGACGATGGAAAAGGATAAGACAATTCGTGAAGCTAAAGAGGCCATGTCTCATTATCATGTAAGCGGTTTGCCTGTTTTGGAAGGTGATAAACTTATTGGCATCCTGACAAACCGCGACATCCGTTTTGAAACAAATCTGGATTTGAAAGTATCAGATTGTATGACATCTGAAAAATTGATCACTGTACCCGTTGGTACTACATTGGATAAAGCGAAAAATATATTGCAAGAATATCGCATTGAAAAACTTTTAGTGGTTGATAAAAATGGTAAACTGGCTGGATTGATTACTGTAAAAGATATTCAGAAAAAGGAAGATTTTCCCAATGCGTGCATAGATGAAAATGGGCGTTTACGTGTTGGAGCAGCTGTAGGCGTGGGCGAAGATTCTTTGGAAAGAGCAGAAGCATTAACCAATGCTCATGTTGATGTGGTGGTAGTTGACACAGCTCATGGACACTCATTGGGTGTATTAGCTAAAGTAGAAGCTATTAAGAAAAAATTAGGAGATCGCATTGATCTAATTGCTGGCAATGTTGCCACAGCAGATGCAGCAGATGCATTAATAGATGCGGGAGTTGATTGCGTAAAAGTGGGAATTGGAGCAGGCGCCAGTTGTACAACACGTGTGATTGCCGGTGTAGGTGTCCCTCAATTAACAGCTGTGATGAATTGTGTCGATGCTGCATCAAAAAAAGATATACCCATTATTGCAGATGGAGGAATTCGTTACAGTGGTGATATTGCAAAAGCATTAGCATCGGGAGCTGAATCCGTTATGCTGGGAAGCTTGTTAGCCGGTATGGAAGAAAGTCCCGGCGAAACTATTTTGTATGAAGGCCGCCAGTATAAAGCCTATCGCGGAATGGGGTCCATGGGAGCAATGAAAGAAGGGAGCGGTGACCGTTATTTCCAGGAAGGTGCTGAAGCGACCAAATTGGTTCCCGAAGGAATAGAAGGCATTGTTCCTTATAGGGGATCTGTGCGAAATACGATTCATCAACTTGTAGGCGGATTAAGAGCTTCAATGGGGTATTGCGGCGCGAAAGATTTGAATTCATATCATAAAAATGCTGTATTTGTTCAGATTACAGCAGCGGGAGTTAAGGAAAATCACCCTCATGAAGTACGCATTGTAAAAGAAGCACCTAATTATCAGGTGTCAGATGGATAAGAATAATGATTGAATGATTTAACATTTTCAATCAACCAATCAATCATCTAGTCAAACAAAAAGCCCCGTTTACGGGGCTTTTTGTTATTGTATTTTTAGAATTTACGTAAGTGAATTTAAATGACGTGTAATTCGGGACTTTCGTCGCGCAGCAGTATTCTTTTTAATCAGTCCTTTACCCGCAGCTTTATCGATGATGCTTACTGCTTGTTTATATAGCTTATCTGCCTCATCTTGTTTTGTCGATGCCAAAACATTTTTTATTGCACTGCGTAGTTTGGACATATCAGCAATGTTCTTCGCACGCCGATTCTTGTCCTGTCTTTCCCTCTTAATTTGTTGGGGATGTCTATCCATAAATAAAATATCCTTTTTAATGAAAAAATTCGGTTGGAAAATTATCCTTTAAAAAGCAAAAACCCAAAGAAAGAATTACTGATTTTCATGATTTGAAATACACTAAAAATCCTGTATTTTTGTCTATGGATAAAATTGCTCTACTGCACACTGTTCCCATTTTCAGAGATTTGAGCGAAAAAGATGTTGTTACCATGTCAGAAAAAATGGTCTCTCGTTCGTTCACACAAGGTCAAATGATTCTCCTCGAAGAAGCTATGGGTGAAACATTTTTTGTTATTGCCAGCGGTAGCGTTAAAATCACTCGTTTGAGCGATGATGGTCGAGAAGTGATTCTAGCCATGTTGGGTGAAGGAGACTTTTTCGGTGAAATGTCTTTACTCGATGGAGAAGGGCGATCAGCCAACGTTGTTGCTTTGAATGAATCTGAAGTCCTTACACTTTCGAGAAATGACTTTTTGGATATTCTTCAGACTTTTCCACAAATTGCCATTAGTCTATTGGAAGAATTAGCTCTCCGATTGAGAAAAAGTGATCAGCAGATCGAAAGTCTTTCTTTAAGTGATGTTGAACATCGAATCGGTATGACACTGGTTCGTCTTTCTGAAGAACTGGGAAAAATAAAAAATGGTAATGTAAGTATTAATAATCTTCCTTATCAGCAGGATATCGCGAATATGGCAGGCACTTCAAGGGAAACAGTTTCGCGGACACTTTCACTTTTAGAAGAAAAAGGTCTAGTTAAACGTGAAGGCCGAGACCTGAAAATATTTGATTATTCTGCCTTTTGCAGGGCATTCTCATAAAACCCTAAATTTCTCACCATGAATAAATGTCTTATCGAAGGTGTCAGAACCAACGATCACCGTACGCTTTCGCGTGTCATCAGCAGAATTGAATTTGATGAAACGTTGAATGATGATTTTTTTGTCGACCTCCACGAAAACAGTAGACAGTCAATCCGCCTTGGTATTACCGGTCCTCCCGGATCAGGAAAAAGTACATTAACAGATCAGCTGATTCAACAATTTATCGAGCACGGAAAATCCGTTGGTGTAGTGGCAATTGATCCAACAAGTCCATTTACCGGAGGGGCATTGCTAGGTGATAGGGTGCGAATGAACCGGTATACTTGGGAGGAAAAAGTATTTATCCGCAGCATGGGAACTCATGGAGATTTAGGAGGCCTTGCTCGAAAAGCCCAGGATGTAGGAGATGTTCTGGCTGCTAGCGGAAAAGAAATAATTATTTTTGAAACAGTGGGCGTTGGTCAAGGAGAACATGACGTTGCGAAAGCTGTTGATTTGACTATCGTTGTACTTGTACCGGAATCCGGAGATGAAATTCAGATGATGAAAGCGGGCTTAATTGAAATAGCTGATCTTTTCATTATCAATAAGGCCGATAGAGACGGAGCGAATAGACTGGCTCAATTATTGCAGAATATACTTCATACTTCCACCAGAGGCGATAAACCGGAACCACCCGTTTTTACGACTATAGCAAATGATGGAACAGGAATTACTGAATTATTTGCAGGAATTCATGATCAAATGGAGAATATGAAATTGAATGGTTTTCTGAATAATAAACGCTTGGAACGGCATCGCAACAGAGTGTTGGGATTAGTCCAGGAAAAATTATTGGGTGATTTCTGGACATCTGAAAAACGGGAAGCATTGGAAAAGAAAACAAATTCAATTGATTCAATCAAAGCCTCTCCCCATGAAATATCTGAATCATTATTGAAGCATGAGTAAGTCAAACGAAATGCCTTTTCTGGACCATCTTGAAGAATTACGTTGGCGATTAATTAAATCGTTAGCAGCCATCATCGTTGGCGGTATGGTGGCATTTTTATTTATTGATGATATCATCGCTCTTTTAATAGCGCCAACTGAACATATTGATTCACCCATGGAACTGCAGGTACTCACTGTTCAAGGAATGTTTATGATTAAATGGGGTTTAGCGATTGTGGGTGGTTTTATTCTGGCATTACCTGTTATTACTTACCACTTGGCAAAATTCATTGCACCTGGATTGCATAAAAGTGAAAAAATATTCATGATACCACTTGTTGTTTTCAGTTATATATCTTTTCTTATTGGTGTCGTTTTTTCCTATAAAGTTATGATCCCTTTTTCTTTACAATTTTTTTCATCTTTGGGAACTGGAGATATTCAAAATAATTATTCAATCAATTATTATTTCAGTTTTATCACGTGGCTTATGTTAGGGAGCGGTATCATTTTTGAATTACCTGTCCTTGTGTTTATTTTTTCAAAGATTGGTTTATTAACTCCTCCCTTTATGCGTCATTATCGCCGTCATGCATTTATTATAATTTTGATTTTATCAGCGTTAATTACACCTCCGGATCCCATAAGTTTGATGTTAATGTCCATTCCGCTTGTTCTTTTATATGAATTGAGTATTGGAGTAAGTTGGATGGTTAATAAAAGAAAATCCTAACAAATTTTCATGCGTGAAGAGATAAAAAATCTAAAACAAATCACAGCTCCTATTTTTGAAGATTTAAAAATCTTTGAAAACGAGTTTCGAGAAGCGATGCAATCTGAAGTTCGGCTGATAAATACAATCGGTAAATATTTGTTGCGTCATAAAGGAAAACATATTCGGCCCATCTTGACCATACTTTCCGCACGCTTAACAGGTAAACCCACTTTACAGAGTTATCAGGCTGCAGCGATGATAGAACTATTGCACGTGGCAACGCTCATTCATGATGATGTGGTTGACGGTGCAGATAAACGGCGCGGCTTCCTGGCCATCAATCGGATTTGGAAAAATAAAGTGTCGATTCTCATGGGCGATTTTTTGTTTAGTAAGGTCCTGATCAATCTGATCAAATTAAAAGATTTAGATGCATTAACAGTTCTATCCAATACTGCTGAAAAATTGAGCGCAGGAGAAATTCTACAAATCGAAAAAAGTATGTCTAAAACGATGACAGAAGACGTGTATTATGATATGATTTATCAAAAAACAGCCTCATTGATTTCTACCAGCTGTGAAATTGGTGCTATTACTGCTTCAAAGAAAAAAGTGGATAGACAGAATATGGCACTATTCGGAAAACATCTTGGGATGGCTTTCCAGATAAAAGACGACTTGTTTGACTTGGAGGGTACAGAATCTGAAACAGGGAAGAATGTTGGGCTAGACGTTAAGAAAAATATGATCACACTACCATTGATCCATAGCTACAGTAATATTTCTAAAAAGGGCGAAAGAAAAATTAAGCGAATCATGCGGAATAAACATAAAACGGATGAAGATGTAAACGAATTGAAAAATATTATTCATGAAGCTGATGGTTTTAATTATGCACGAAAAAAGATTGATGATTTCAGTTCCATCGCCATTGAAGCCATCAGTCAATATCCTGATTCTGTTTATAAAGATTCTTTAATCGACCTGGTGGCCTATAACATTCAACGTACCGGTTAATCGTGGATAGCCCCCGGACCATTTTGGTCCTGCGTTTCAGTTCTATAGGTGATATCGTACAAGCAACGTCACCACTTGCTACTCTTCGAAATCGATTTCCAAATGCACGGATTGATTTTATGACCTTAAGTCATTTTGCACCGTTATTAGAGAACCAACCATCCATTAACCGTATTATTAAAATAAATTCATCTGAATCTGTCATGACCTTGCGCAGTCTGGGCAATAGGTTAGATGAGGACTATGATCTGGTTGTGGATTTGCATAATTCACTGCGCACGAAAATCATACGTCGGCGGATTGTGGATACAGAAACACTGGTATATAAAAAGCCGCGCTGGAAACGGTTGAAATTATTTCAATTACATATAAATGATTTTGTAGATGGATTCAATCAGCGGATATTATATCATGAATGCCTTAAACCTATTTTAAATGGACAGGCTGACATCCCTCATACGACACTTTCAATTTCAGAAAATGAGAAAAATCAAGCTATTAAACTTATAAAACAAAATGGAATTGAAAATGATTATTTAATCGTAATTCCCAGTGCGGCATGGGAAACGAAAATGTGGTCAGTTGAAAGTTATAAATCAGTATTTACAAATTTATTAAAAGAAACTGATTTTTCTATAATTATCTTGGGATCTGAAAATGATGCTATTTGTGATAAAATTGACATTGATGACTCAAGAGTATTGAACTTAAAAGGTAAAACTGATTTGAGAACTTCCTTGAGTATAGTCAACAATGCCAAAGCAGTCATGGGCAGTGATACAGGATTAGTCCATGCTGCAGAAGCACTGGGTGTTCCTGGTGTTATGATTATGGGACCAACATCTGTTGAAACAGGTGGTGGAACATTTTTGGAGAATTCAGCAACTCTGGCGAATGAAGATTTATGGTGTCGGCCTTGTTCTCAAAATGGTAAAACACCTTGCTATAGAAAAGAACAATATTGTATGACATCAATTACACCTGAAAATGTTATTAATTCCATAAATAGTATTTTGTCAGAATGATCCTTATTACAAAACTGATATATAATTTTATTTTATTTCCATTTCTGATGATCCTAATGGCGATTGGAGCATTGTTCAACAAGAAGATCAGAGAAGGAATTAGTGGTCGATTAAAATCAATAAATGAATTAATAAAATTCAGTAAACAGCGTAAAGTATGGGAAAAATGTTATTGGTTCCACGCTGCTTCGTTTGGTGAATATGAACAAATTCGTCCGGTATTAGCTGGGTTAAAAGAAGTAGAACCGACTGCAAAAATCATTACCAGTTTCTTTTCACCTTCCGGTTACAACAATGTACATGATGACCATATCGACTGTAAAATTTATCTCCCCTTTGATTTCCCATGGACCATCCGGAAGGCAATGAAACTTACGCGTCCGAGAAAACTTATTTTTGCAGCTTATGACATTTGGCCGAACCTTATTTGGTCTGCTCATAAACGGAAGATTCACTCCACGCTTTTTGCAGCGCGATTTGTTAAAGGAACCAAAAAACTTAAACCCATTATTCGCAATTTTTATCGTAGTGTTTATCGCTATTTCAAGACCATTTATACTGTGGATAAATCTGATTACGTGCGCGTACAAAAATTAGTGAAAGGGAAGAATAGTCCTGTCTTGAGGGTGTTGGGAAATCCACGTTATGATCAGGTTAAATCCAAAGCGGACGAATTTACGGTTACACATACGGAATCAGTATTAGACCGTGAAAAAAATATTATTGCCGGTAGCATCCACAGTGAAGATGAAGTCGTAATTATGGAAGCATTAGTTGATATATTAAAAAAACATGACGATGTTTCACTGGTTTGGGTGCCACATGATCCGGATGAACGATACATCTCTCGGGCTGAAACATATTTTATTGATAAGGGATTTGATTGCAAACGATTGAAAAAGAAAACGGTAAAATTACCAAAAGCGAAAATAGTATTAGTCGATGTGGTTGGCATTTTGTCCCGACTTTATTGGCATGGACAAATTGCCTATATCGGCGGCGGATTTTCAACCGGTGTTCATAATACTATGGAACCAGCCATCGCTCGATTGCCTGTATTGTTTGGCCCGAAACATGAACAATTTCACGCTACAGGCGAACTCATAAAAGCCGGAGGCGGTTTTATGGTTAATAATCATGATGAAGTCTTTGGTGTATTGGATAATCTTTTGACCTATCAGAATCTTTTTCTTCAAGCCAGTTATGCATCAACGGATGTGATTCACCAAAATCTGGGTTCAGCGACTCGAGTTGTTCGTGGAATTATTCGTGACTGATCAGCTACAATTCAAACTTTCGTTTTCAAAATTCAATTTTGAAAATTCCTTTACCTTCGGAAGTGGTCTGCACGTTATTTACGGTGAAAGCGGGAGGGGAAAATCAGCTTTAATCAATCAAATTCTTGGTTTTGAAAAAAACCATGAAAATTTTGAACTATCGAACATTAATCGGCCTGATGAAGTTCAAAAAGTCTTTCAAAACCCAGATACGCAGATTGTAAGTTCAACTTTAGATGGTGAATTGGCATTTTCTCTGGAATGCAGATCGAATGATCAGGCATCCCTATCAAAAAAGCTTAAAAATATTAGAGAATATGTATTTTTCAAAATGGATGGAAACCGTCATCCCGCTACATTGAGTGGTGGAGAAAAAGAAATGCTAAATATTATTACAGCATTTAGCGTTGACCCTAAACTTATCTTAATTGATGATGGATTATCATTTCTTAATACGAATAAAAAACAAGAAATGATCCATTACATTCAAGATCGAATTGAGATTTCAAATTGTATTGTTCTCTGGTTGACAAGTGATTGCAATGACCTTCAATTTGGAAAAACACAATGGGAATTGACATTGTCATCAATGCATGAATGGAAAAATCAAATAAATCCTTTAGAGAAAATTGTTTATCATAAAAAAACAAATTATGTAAACCTGAAATGTAAGGAAATGACGTTTACCTATAACGGAAATAGGAATTTGTTTAAAGGCTTTAACCTACAAATTGACAATTTTCGATCATTGGGGATTACGGGTTCGAATGGATCAGGGAAAACAACATTGGCAAAATTACTCCTCGACATTGAAAAGCCGGAATCCGGTTCTATATCCTTAACCCAAAATGATGAAAAAGCTTCCATAACATACCTTGAACAATTTCCGGAAAAAATGATCGGCGCTGAATCGTTGGCTGATTTTGTAGAAAGGCTTGTTAGCGTCGGTAAACTAGATAAACACAAACTAAGCCATGGAATTAATAATCTTAAAAGTTGCCAATTGGAATGGGCGCAGATTAAAGAGAAAACAGCATTGGATTTGCCTTGGTCAACTCTACGGTTAGTCTTGACAATTTGGCTCATAAATTGTAAATATGATTTGCTGATTCTAGATGAACCAACATTTGGTCTGGGACGGGAACAAGTTTTAACTTTGATCCGTCAATTACACTTATATTTGAATAATAAATATCTGATCATTATTTCTCATGATACAGAATTTATTTATACATTTTGTGATCGTGTGTATGATTTGGATCAAAACACGATAAATACTGAAAAGAAAAACTCTATTACAAATGGATAATCCAAAAGCGAAATTTATGGATCCCACACGGATCTTGACCGTGGCCAACATGATTAGTCTTCTCCGGGCGTTTATGGCAATTCCTATTATTTATTTTCTGCAAAATGAAAATTGGAATATAGCGTTTGTGCTCATCATGCTGGCGATATTATCTGATACGCTGGATGGATATTTTGCCCGTCGTGCCCACGAAATAACTCATTTTGGTAAATGGCTGGATCCAATTGCTGATTTTGTTGTGATTCTTGCCGTTGCATCTTATTTGGTAGTGGAAGGATTATTCCCGGCTTGGTTTTATTGGTTCTTCCTAGGACGATATGTGGCTATTGCTCTTCCGGCAATTTATTATTTAAACAGTCGTGATTATATTCTTCAATCAAATTGGTATGGTAAATGGGCAGCAGGCATTTCGACACTTTCTATTGTGTTACACATTTTCCCAATCGCCCAATTATCATGGCTGCCGACATTCACTTTATATATTGCTACAGGATTATTGACTATAAGTTATCTGAAATATTTACAGTCTTTTTCTAAAGTTTCAAAACAGACCTAGTCCGTGGCATTTATAGGAAAACTATTTAACGCGCTTCGTCGCTCGCGGGATCGTGTTTCCGGTGCATTCCAGCACTTGGTAAAAGAAAAGGTCAGCCCCCAGTCGTTGGAACAATTGGAAGAAACGCTCCTCGCATCAGACTTGGGATTAAGTACTGTTGAAGATATTCTTGATATAGTTAAAAAACATTCCCATGAAAATTTTCTGAATGAAGTTGCAGATTATATGCAGCAGTCATTGGATCAAGAAAAGCAGCTGGAAATTCAAACTCCTTCGGTCATGCTCGTCGTTGGAGTGAATGGAACCGGCAAAACGACCACCGCAGCCAAGTTGGCCAAATACTATGTAGATCAGGGCAAGAAAGTACTTTTGGTGGCGGCGGATACCTATCGCGCTGCTGCGATTGCACAACTGCAGCAATGGAGCAAAAGGTTAAATGTACGCATGGTGTGCAACGAAAATTCCCAGGATCCATCTTCTGTTTTATTTGACGGCCTGCAATCTGCTAAATCGGAGGATATTGACCTTGTGATTGTTGATACAGCAGGCCGATTACATACGTATACGAATCTTATGAATGAATTGGAAAAAATGGCTCGAGTTGTAGGCAATCGATTTTCTGAATTCAAATTGATTTCCATGATGACTATTGATGCTAACTTGGGACAAAATTCACTCCATCAAGCCCGTGAGTTTGCCAAAAGTGTAGATTTGGATGGTGCGGTACTTACCAAAATGGATGGTACTGCACGTGGCGGAATTGTATTTGCATTGAAGAATGAATTAAATATTCCTGTTTTGTTCGTTGGAGTTGGTGAAGAATTAAGTGATCTCAACGAATTTGATCCTCAGGAGTATATTCATTCATTATTAGGGTTGGAATATGTCGAAGCATAAGCTGAATATGATCAGCCTTGGCTGTGCCAAGGCATTGGTGGATTCAGAGATCCTATTAGGTGGACTCAAACAGAATGATGTGGAGATCACACAATCGCCTGAAGAAGCAGAAACAGTGGTGGTGAATACGTGCGGATTTTTGGACATTGCCCGTGAGGAATCAGTGGAAACCATCCTCCAGGCAGCAGAATTAAAGAAATCAGGTGATATTGAACAATTGGTCGTTATGGGCTGTTTGTCTGAACGATATCCTGAAGAATTAGCATATGAAATACCGGAGGTGGACAGGTTTTTTGGTTCCAACAATCATCGCGATATTGTCACTTTTCTATCCGGTAAAGAATTTACCAAAGATGATCCCCTGTTTTTCCGTTCACTCATGACACCCAATCATTATGCCTATTTGAAAATTGCTGAAGGATGTGACAATGGTTGCTCTTTCTGCAGTATTCCCATTATGCGCGGACTCCAAAAAAGCAGGCCTATTTCGGCAATCGTTTCTGAAGCGCAGCGGCTAGCAGATCAAGGTGTGAAAGAAATGTTGATCATTGCCCAGGATTCCACATCATATGGTTGGGATTTGGAGCAAAAAGTATATTTGAGTGACTTGATTTATTCATTGGATGAATCATTACCGGAATCGGTAAAATGGCTACGGATTCATTATGCCCATCCCGCTCATTTATCACAACGCATTATAGAAGCTATGGCCGCAACAGACCGAGTATGCAATTATTTGGATATACCCATTCAGCATGCGTCTGATAAAATATTATCATCTATGCGCCGAAGGTTGGGTAAAGATAAGATGCGTGAACGTATTCGGAGTATAAGGGATGCCAATCCCGGAATAGCTTTGCGAACAACTCTTATTGTGGGCTATCCGGATGAGACAGAAGAAGATTTCAATGAATTATATGATTTTGTGCAAGAGATACGTTTTGACCGACTCGGTGTATTTACATATTCGGAAGAAGACGACACACTTGCTGCCGATCTTGATGATAATGTGTCCGCAGAAGTAAAAGATGATCGAAAAGCTGCTATCCTGGATTTGCAGGTAGAAATTTCAGAAGAAAAGAATCAGGCGTTCATTGGCAAAACTCTTGATGTTTTAGTGGATGAAGCGGGAGAAACTGTTTCTGTAGGCAGAACAGAATTTGATTCACCGGAAGTAGATCAAATCGTCCATATCAAAGGTGTAGTTGAAAAAGGTGAATTCTGTAAAGTTCAAATTGAAAATTCGAATGAGTTTGAACTTATTGGAACACCTATAATCTAAATTGTCATCCTCAATAAATCTCTGTGACATGTATTTTAGTAATTAACATAAACATCTTTCCCATCCACCACGGTCCGAACCACTTTCGTATTTAAAATATCTTCCGGATCGATCACCCGCAAATCCTTAGATAAGACAACAAAATCCGCCAGTTTACCTGTTTCAAGTGAACCTAGTTTATCTTCCTGAAACCCAGCATACGCGGCGTTGATCGTGTAACAGCGTAAGGCATCTTCAACGGAGATTTTTTCATTGGCATACCAGCCATTGGGATTTTTACCATCCCGAGTCCGGCGAGTGACGGCTGTGTAAATTCCCATTAACGGATCAAGTGATGCTACATTCCAATCTGAACCAAAGGTTAATGTGGCATGGCAATTGAGGAGTGACTGAAAAGCATACGTTCCTTGTAAAATGTCATCTTCCACGCGTTTATGGGCCCAGGCAGCATCATCGTATAAATGAGCCGGCTGCATTGAAGCGATCACACCATCATGATAAAAGCGTAAAATATCTTTCGGAAGGAGATGCTGGGCATGTTCTACACGGGAACGGCGTTCCCGTTCTCCATTTTCATCTGCGATTGCGTTGAATTCATCCAATATCCATTCATTGGCCCGTGTGCCGATGGCGTGAATGGCAAACTGAATTCCTGCTTGATCCGCTTCCCGTAATACATTTCGTAATTTCAGTGTATCAGCAGAAACGACCAGGCCTTTCGTATTTGGATCATCTTTATAGGATGTGTGCATCCAAGCCGTTCCGGAGCCCAACGAACCATCCAACATGGCTTTTATCCCGTTCCAGCGCAGTGTATCGTCGCCAAAGCCGTTTTCTTCAACATACGCTTTATGTTTTTTCCAATGGGTATAATAAGGCAGGGCATAAATACGTAAACTCAAATTTTCCTTATTTCGGATATATGTTTCCAAGTCATCCCAACTGCACATGTCGTGGACTTGGGTTAATCCCAGGGAAGCGGCATGTACCATGGATTTTTCAAGGGCTGCATCCATTTCTTCAGCAGAGCTTTCCGGAATAAAAGGCCTGATCAATCCCATAGCTTTATCACGTAAAATGCCTGTTGGCTCACCTTGAGTATCCCGTTCAATGATTCCACCCGGAGGATTTGGTGTATCCTTGTTCACGCCCGCCAGTTCTAATGCTTTCGAATTTGCCAGGGCCATATGTCCATCGAGGCGGCTCAATATTACGGGAATTTCTTGCGTAAATGTATCAATCCATTCTTTGGCTGGCAATACACCACCCCACATTTCATGGTCCCAGTCACCGCCGGAGATCCATTGTCCTGGAGGAATATCGTTTACATAATCCTTTACTTGGCTTATGAATTCATCTTTACCGGACACATTTCGTAGATTAATGCTCATGAGCTGAAATCCGCCGCTTAAGAAATGGGTATGACTATCCATGAAACCGGGAACAACAAATTGCCTTTCCAGGTCTATCATTTCAGTATCTGTGCCTTGAAAAGATGTATATTGATTACCTACGGCAAGTATCTTATTTCCTTTGATCGCAATGAATTCAGTAATCGGGCGGTTGGGGTTACCTGTCCAGATGTTGCCATTATAATAGATTTTATCTGCGAATTGGCTTTGTTCGCAGGAAGTGGAGAAAAGTAGTAGTGTCATAATTATAATTCTTTCAATCATCTATAATCTTATTTGTTGGTTTAATTTTAATTAATGGTATCTTGAAGGTTATAAGTACTTTATTCATATTTTATCAAAATCACTTACTATAAATTAGTATGGTTATTAGTAATGAACAAAGTACCCCAATTAATAGAAATGGAATTATGGTAACTCCATACAATTTTTTCAAAATTAATTTATAACCATTTACCATATCCCATCTATAATTCTATCAGTAATCCCGCCACGGCGGGCAGGCTATCACCAGTTATAACATAACAACTCTCTGCCATTGTTTTGTATGAATTAATAGAGGTAAATTTGCCGTTATGGCAGAGTTTAAAGTCCATTCGGAGTTCATACCTCAAGGTGATCAACCCCAAGCTATAGCCGGTTTGGTGGAAGGATTGAAACGTGATGACGCGTACCAAACTCTTTTGGGCGTAACAGGAAGCGGTAAAACGTATACGATGGCAAAAGTCATTGAAGAAGTACAAAAACCAACACTGATTATTTCCCATAATAAAACGTTAGCTGCCCAGCTTTATGGGGAATTCAAATCCCTGTTTCCGGAAAATGCTGTTGAATATTTCATCAGTTATTACGATTACTACCAGCCGGAAGCCTATATGCCAGTGACAGATACATTCATTGAAAAAGACATGTCCGTGAATGAGGAAATTGATAAATTGCGGTTAAAAACGACTGGCGCGCTCATGGAACGTAACGATGTGATTGTAGTGAGTTCTGTTTCCTGTATTTACGGTTTAGGATCTCCGGAAGATTATAAAGATCAAGTCGTTCATTTAAAACGCGGCGATCAGCTTCACCGCAAAGCATTTTTGAAAAATTTGGTGAATATTCATTACGCTCGAAACGATACAACTTTTGAGCGCAGCACATTTCGCGTACATGGGGATGTAATTGAAGTGCACTTGGCGTATGAGGATGTGGGCATCCGCATTGAAATGTTTGGCACGGAAGTAGAAAAGATTACTCGATTTGTTCCATTGACAAGCGAAATCATCCGGGAAATGGATGCAGACTTCATTTATCCCGGAAAACATTTTGTCACAGATCAACAAACAATTAACCGCATTGTGGGTGAAATTCGCCAGGAACTCCATGAGCGCCTGGAATTTCTGCGATCTCATGATAAATTACTGGAAGCGCAGCGATTGGAGCAGCGCACCAATTTCGATTTAGAAATGATGGTGGAGATTGGTTATTGCTCCGGCATTGAAAATTATTCCCGTTACTTTGCCAGCCGAAAACCTGGAGAACGGCCGTTTACGCTCATTGATTTTTTTCCGGATAATTTTTTAACCATATTAGATGAATCACATGTAAGTCTGCCCCAAATAAAAGGTATGTATAATGGTGATCGTGGACGAAAAACGGTGTTGGTGGAACATGGGTTTCGCCTTCCCAGCGCTTTGGATAATCGTCCGTTAAAAATTGAAGAATTCATGGAATTACAGAATCAGATTGTTTTTGCATCGGCCACTCCAGCCGATCGAGAACTGGAATTGTGCAAAGGAGTAGTAGTGGAACAGGTCATTCGTCCCACTGGATTGCTGGATCCCATTGTGGATGTGCGGGGAACAGTAGGACAAATTGATGATCTCATTGGAGAAATACGATACAGGGCCAAAAAGAACGAGCGTGTTTTGGTCACTACCATCACAAAACGTATGGCAGAAGATCTGACTGAATATTTGCGTGGATTGAATCTACGAGTTCGTTATTTACACAGCGATGTTGCCACATTGGAACGTGTTCAGATTTTGCGTGATTTACGTTTAGGAGAATTCGATGTATTGGTGGGCATCAATTTATTACGGGAAGGGTTGGATTTACCGGAAGTATCGTTGGTAGCAGTGCTTGATGCAGATAAACAGGGATTCTTGCGCTCTAGGAGTTCATTGATGCAAGTGGCCGGTCGAGCGGCGCGTCATAAAGGTGGAGAGGTGATCCTTTACGGTGATAAAATGACCGATGCTATGAACTATTTAATCACAGAAACCAAACGCCGCCGGAAAGTACAGGAAACATTTAACAAAAAACATGGTATTACACCTAAAACCATATACAAGTCGGTGGACAATATTATGCAGACCACGGCAGTGGCAGATAATTATTCTGAACAAAGATATGATACAAAATTTAAGCGTAAAGGGTCTGATTTTGACGAATTGGATAAGCAGATGGCTGTAGAGATTATGCGCCAGGAAATGCTGGAAGCAGCGGAGAATTTGGAATTCGAAAAAGCAGCTCATTTACGGGATGAAATAGATAAAATGGAAAAAGAATTGGAGAAAAGTTTTTGATGAAAGTATTAGTAACAGGTGGAGCAGGATATATTGGCTCTCACGTAGTGTTGGATCTGGTAGGAGCAGGGCATAACGTCGTTATTTTTGACGATATGTCTTTAGGCTGTGTGGAAAATATCCACAAAGAAGCTGAATTCATTGAAGGCAGTACACTGGATGAAAGAATGTTAGATGAAGTGCTAGCTAAAAATATTGATGCTGTGGTGCACTTGGCCGCATTCAAAGCTGCCGGGGAATCTATGGTTGATCCCGGAAAATATTCGAGAAATAATCTCAATGGAACCACCAACCTTTTGAATGCCATGATAAAGCACGATGTTAATACATTTGTTTTCTCTTCCACGGCTGCTGTTTATGGTTATCCTGAATATTTACCCGTGGATGAGGCGCATCCATTAAAGCCTATCAATTATTACGGATTTACGAAATTGGTGATCGAGCAGAAGCTGGAATGGTATCGCCAACTGAAAGAGTTGAAATATGCTGCACTCCGTTATTTCAACGCTGCCGGTTATGACGTAGAAGGTCGAATTCATGGATTGGAAAAAAATCCTCAAAACTTATTACCTATCGTCATGGAAGTAGCTAAAGGGGAACGAAGTTCTATAGATGTATTTGGTGATGATTACGATACAAAGGATGGTACGGGAGTCCGAGATTATATTCATGTGAATGATTTAGCGACCGCCCATGTAAAAGCATTGGATTATTTGCAGAATAACGACAGTTTAACTGTGAATCTCGCAACGGGTATTGGATATTCCGTTAAAGACGTGATCAAGGAAGCAGAAGCCATTTCCGGTAATACTATTACATATAATATTGTAGATCGCCGTCCCGGAGATCCTGCAGAACTCATTGCCGCATCCAAAGCAGCCTGGGATCTTCTGGGTTGGGAAGCAAAATATTCTGATCTGAACACAATTTTGAAAAGCATGTGGAACGTATACAATCCGGAGGAAAAACATGATTGATCTGGATAGATTACAAAAAACTTCAGGCATTATCGGTAATTCTGATGCCATAAAACAAGCACTGGAAATGATGGGCCAAGTGGCACCGGTGGATATTTCCGTGTTGGTCACGGGTGAGTCCGGCACGGGTAAAGAGATGGTGGCAAAAGGCCTTCATAAATTCAGCAAACGGGCTCAACAGGAGTTGGTGACCGTTAATTGTGGAGCCATCCCTGTCGGCATTATTGAAAGCGAATTATTTGGTCATAAAAAAGGCGCATATACTGGAGCCGGTGATGACCGCAAAGGCTATTTCGAAACGGCCAATAAGGGAACTATTTTCCTCGATGAGATCGGTGAAACTCCCTTGGAAA
>Ga0187827_10002735_pt1 | contig 23650 bp, 25 predicted proteins | sample ETNtaG_39_FD_167969 | JGI IMG/M metagenome (GOLD analysis project Ga0187827, IMG submission 167969) | Marine microbial and viral communities from oxygen minimum zone, Eastern Pacific Ocean - ETNP2014_SV_150_PacBio MetaG (Illumina Assembly) | ecosystem: Environmental > Aquatic > Marine > Hypoxic... | reverse complement strand
GTATAAAATTCCCAATTCTATCAGAATGTAAGAAGCCAACTTTTATTTTAATAAATGGATAAATAATAATAAGAAAAAATAAAAAAGGTAATGACAGGGGTAATGTTAAAAAAAGATCTAATTCATATCTTAATATTCCTATAATTCTTTTATTTATCATTACTTTACTGAATTGTAATTTTTAACTGTTCCAATATCTATAAAGAGTTTATCAGTTTTGTATGCTACTATTTTATTTTCCATTGAACTAAGTACTTCTGTACTAAAATCATGTGAGTTAGGATATTTCTCTAAAAATATCTTTTGAAATTCTTTTGATAATATATAGACAGCGCTATTAGCCTCATTTCCATAATTTCCATTTATCTTTTCATAAAATCTTGTCACTATATTATCATTATTTTTTTTTATGATTCCACAAGATGAAGGACTATTCGTTTCAAACGTCATCATGCTTAATAGACAATTCTTAGGTCTATTTATATGAAATTTAATAAAATTTTTTAGATCATCTAATGTATAGTTGTCTGCATGTATAAAAATTCCATCTTGATTATCAAAAAAAGAGAGGTTGTTTAATAAAGTTCCAGCTGTTCCTAGCAATTCTTTTTCATAAACAATTTTTATAGATTCTTTATATTTTGAACCGTTTATATAATCATAAACTTTCTCACTTAAATGGTGAGTATTAATTAAAAACTCAGTTATGCCAGCATTGGATAATTTTTCTAGCCATATTTCAAGTAAAGGTATGCCTTTTATTGGCATAAGACACTTTGGAGTATTATTTGTATATGGCCTTAATCTTAAACCTTTGCCGGCACACAATAATATTGCCTTCATAAGTTATTAATTTTATTTTGAATTTCTTTTGTTTTAAGGGGTATATTCCCAATTCTACTTACTTGAATTCCAGCCCCTACTGAACCTAAATATGCAGCCTCAAATATGTTAGCTCCACAGGTTAGGGCAAGAGCGCTGCATGCCAATAAAGAGTCTCCAGCTCCAGCTGAGTCAACAGCATTTGTATTGAATGTATTGAGTTGATCGGTAAATAGTTTGTCTTTTATTTTATTTTTAGAGTGGATTAAAAGACCTTCTTCTCCTAATTTTAGAATGACGTTATTCGCTTTTGAAATTTCCTTAATCTTATCTGCTAGAACTACTAATCCATCTTCTCGATTTCGCAGTGTTATACGAGCCTCATTTTCAGTAGGTGTAATCAAGTCCATATTTTTGAATCTGCTTATATCGCCAAATTGAGATGATGATTGACTATCTGCAACAATTTTTATTTTTTTAGACATTGCCAGTTTGGTTACATGATCAACCACCTTTTGTGGCAATACCCCGTAATTGAAGTCAGAAAAAATTAATAAATTTGAACTTTCTAATTCTTTTTCAATTTTACTGATAAGAATATCTATAAGTTTATCATTTATTGAATTTTGTTTAAGATGATTTATTTTAAGCAAGGTTTTATTTTTGTTTCGAAATCTCTTTTTTAAAGTTGTTATACGATTATGATCTACGATAATATTACTATGTACACCCTGCGTAGATAGAGTTTTTTTGGCAAAATTTTTGTCTTCATCATCACCTGAAACAGTAAAAATACTTGATAAAGCGCCTAAGCCAGCTGCATGCGCAGCAACTATACCTGCTCCACCTATATATTTATAGCTATCTATTGGTGTAACAACAAGAGAAGGGTCTTCTTGAGACATGCCAAGTGTCTCACAATTTATATATTCATCTATTATAAGATCTCCAATCACAGTTACTTTAATACTTGAAAAATTATTGAGTAAATTTGTTAGTCTATCAATCTTAATATTATGTCTTTTGAGATAGTCACGATGCATTAAAAAGTCGTCGTTTGAGTCATTTTTAATTTCTTTTCTAATCAAATCCATAGAAGATAATAAATTTTCACCTGAACTAAATAGAAGTTGACCATTGAACTTCTCTAAAATATCTTTCTCAACATTAAATTTTTGTTCGTGTTCTTTTCCTTTTACAATAATGTCTGGCTTTAATTTTCTGATAAAATCTTCAATTGGCTCATCAATAATCAACGCTTCATCAACTAAGTTATTCGAGGAAATTCCCTCTAATCTCAAATTTTCATTTATATAAGCTGCCTTACCAGCGTATCTGTCAGATATGACACCAACAATAAGTTTTCCTTTCATGTCTTTTGCAAATTTAAGAAACCTTATATGACCAGGGTGTAGGACATTAAAAGAGCCAGATACAAAAATTGTCTTATTTACCATTTTAACTCTTTTCCATCATAGTTAAGAAACTTGCCATTATGTTTATGATTGAGTTTAAAAATAAGTTCATAAATTTTTTTTGCTGAATATGCAACGGATAAATCTGCTGATTTACCACCAGATTTAGTTCTAACCCATCCTGGGTGCAGAGCAATAATTATCATGTTTGTTTTAGACAAATCATAAGAGATACTTTTTACGGCTGAATTCAAAGCACTTTTTGATATTCTGTAAAGCATATTGCCGCCAACTTTGTTGTGTATCATTTTTCCTCTCAAGCTTATACTTCCAGCCAGACTTGAAAAAAAAATTGCTATACAATCTTTTGTTAAAACTTGCTTTTGGAGCAAAAATTCAAAAAGTAAAACTGGGTTCATACAATTTATTTTTAAATAAAATTGAAATTGCTTTGCGGATAAACCTTTTAGAAAAACTGTTTTATCTTCTGTCTTAGATAAGTTAATATTTGAACCAGTATGAGCAGCGATTAATAAAATATGATCAATTTTTATTTTTTTAGATACTAACCATTTTACAAATTCTTTAATTTCTTTTAATCGACTAATATCTAATTTATATAGGTTATCACTATTTAGCTTAGGTTTAGTGTCTTTATAAGTTGCTATTACATTATATGTTTTTTTGTATTTATTTAAAATTTTTTCACCAATACCTGACCCACCTCCAATAATTAATATATTTTTTGTCATATATTTTATCCTTTAAATAAATATTAATTACATATATTTCATATTATTCAGTATATTTAAATATATTATGCATATATCTTTATTTGGCCATACAGGTTTTTTTGGTAGGGAAATATATAAATATCTTAAAACGAAAAAAAAAATAAGTAATTTATCTGTTTTTTCCTCTAAAGAATTTGATTTGTCAAAAAAAATAGATATTAAAACCCTTTCAAAAACATACAAAAAAGATTGTACTATTATTTTTTGTTCTGGAATAAAAAAACAATTTGGAGATAACTTAAATATTTTTGATTTAAATCAAAAAATAATCACTAACTTTGCAAAATCCTTAAATACCAATGTTAAAAAGATAATTTATTTTAGTTCAGCCTCTGTTTATGGAGAAGATACATTGCATAAAAGTAAAATAAATGAAAATTCAGAGTTACATCTCAAAAGCTATTATGGTTTGAGTAAATATATTTCTGAAAAAATTTTAGAAAAGGCTACAAAAGAGCTTGGTATTAAACTAATAATATTTAGAATACCACTTGTATATGGTATAGGCGATAGCACTAAAGGTTATGGGCCTTCAGATTTTATAAATAGTTTTATTAATAATAAGGCAATTACTCTATGGGGCAGAGGAGATGAATTTAGAGAATTTATATATATTTTAGATATTGTCAAAATAACTTATAAATTTTTGAATAATAAGTCTGAAGGTATTTTTAATATAGTCTCTGGAAAAAGTTATACATTTTTTTCGATTATTAGAATTCTAAATAAAATATTTTCTAAAAATCATAAGATTAATTATATTAAACGAACTAAACGGAAAGTAGATCATAGATATAATAATAAAAGAATATCACAGTTCTCAAATGGATATAAATTTCATACATTAAAGGAAGGTATAATTAAATTCCTTAAATCTTATGATAAAAAAAATTAATAAATATCAAAAAATAATTAATCTTGGATTGCAACCTGTATCCAACAGATACAATAAATCTCCTAATAAAAAATGTTTAAAAACAAATTTGACGTTAGAACAGTCAAATGAAACTGGAATTATTAAATTAAAAAATAGCAAAAATCCGATTGTTTATAAACCATTGGTTAAATGGATTAAATATAATGAACCTGAGCCTCATCTTGATCAATTTGTTAAAACTATATTAAAAAAATATTTTTATAATAAAAAAATAGTTGTAGGCGGCATATCTTCAAAAGATGACACTACACTTGACCGATTTTTTAAGCTTGGTCACAAAGTTTGGAGGATAGATGAAAAAAAAGATCTTAAAATAAGTTCTGGATCTGGTATTGAAACTATTCAACATTATTTAGTTGCAAATAAACTGAATCATCTTAATAAAAAATATGATCTAGCAGATTTTTTAGTCGTAAGACATATTTGGGAGCACGTTTATAATCAAAAAAAATTCAGCACTGTATTAAAAGGTCTTATTAAAAAAAATGGCATGATATTTGTTGAAATTCCTGATTGTCGTAAATTATTAAAAAGTAAAGATATAACAATGATTTGGGAAGAGCATCTCTACTATTATACTTCCCAAACCATCATAACATCCTTAAAGCAAAATGGGTTTAGAATAATAAGTAAAAAAGTAATTAGTTATCCAACTGAAAACAGTATTTTATTATGTATCAAGCCATATAAAAAAAAAAGAAACATAATTTTAAATAACAGTAGTTTAAAAAAAGAAATTAATCTTGGTGTGAATTATGGAAAACAATATCAAAAAAATAAAAAATATTTACATAAACTATTCTCAGAAATGATTGAAAAGAAAAAAGAGGTTGTATTATTTGGTGGAGGCCATCTTTCGTTAGCATTCATCGCTTTTTATGATATTTATAAGTATATAAGCTTTATTATTGATGATGATATAAACAAGAAAGGAATGTATATGCCAGGAAGTTCCATTCAAATAAAATCATCAAATGAACTTTATAATAGAAAAAATATATTTTTACTACTTACAGTCAATTTGACTAGTGAAAAGAAATTAATTGAGTTAATAAAAAAAAAATATGGTAATCATAAAATTAAATCAATATTTCCTCTTAGCAAATATTCAATTTTTAAGTAGTAAATTTTTAAATGATAAAATTTAAAGAGATCTCAAAAAGCAATAAATGTGAGATATGCGGATCAAAATCTATTAATACAGTATTAAACTTTAATCCTTCTCCCTTGGGTGACATTTATTTGCCATCACATAAAAAACACCTATCCAACAAGTTATATCCTTTAGATTTATATAATTGTATAAAATGTGGTTATTTGTCTTTGGCAAAGAAAGTAAATCCAAAATTAAGTTACACAAATTATATTTATGAAAGTAAGACAACTGTAGGTCTTTTGTCTCACTATGATAGCTACGCACGAGAAATATGTAAAAGATTGAAGTTAACAAATAAAGACAAAATACTTGATATTGGTAGCAATGATGGATCAATGTTAAGTTCATTTAAAAAAAAAGGGTTATTTATTTTAGGTGTCGAACCTGCTTCAGAAATAGCTAAAATTGCAAATAATCATGGGCTAAATACTATAAATGGTTATTTGGATAATAAGACCAGGACCAATATTTTAAAAAAATATGGAACATTTAATGTAATAACTGCAAATTATGTTTTTGCTAATATATTAAATATAAATTCTTTTGTAAAAAATATTTATAAATTACTTTCAAAAAACGGAAACTTTGTCATCCAAACTGGATACCATCCAAAACAATTCAACAAGAATATGTTTGATTATGTATATCATGAGCACTTTTCATATTTTTCATTGAATACTCTAATATTTTTAATGTCTAAATATAAATTAAAACTTATTGATGTTGAAACTAATTCAAAAAAGGGTGGTTCAATTAGGGTTATTTTTTCTAAAAATCAAAAAGCTAAAAAAAACAAGAAAAGAATTGATAAAGTTCTTAATTATGAAAAAAAATTAAAAATAAATGATAATAAATATTTTGTTAACTTTGAAAAAAGATTAATTAAACTAAAAATTAAGTCACTAAATGAACTAGAAAAAATAAAGAAGAAAAAGAAAAAAGTTATAGGTTTTGGTGCATCACATAGTGTTTCAACACTCACACATCATTTCGAATTGAATAAATTTTTTGATTACTTAATAGATGATAACAAAAAAAAACACGGACTATATTCACCAGGTTCGAATTTAATCGTTCGACCAGTAAAATTTGAAAAAAAAATACCTGATTACATTTATATTCTTGCATGGCAACATCAGAAGACAATATTAAAAAAGTATAAATATTTAAAAAAAAGAGGAATTAAATTTATAATTCCGTTACCAAAATTTAGAATTATATAGTGAAATTATTTCCAAATTGTATCACTATCTTTAAAAGGTCCATTATTTACCTCTAAAAAAATACAATAATCTGATTTACTCTCAACAATCCTGAATTCATTAGGTCTTAATCTATATGATTTTGATAATGTTTCATTTTCAAATAATTCTGATCCTAAAATAATCTTTTTATCTTGGCCATTAGTTGAAATTTCCAGCAATCCATCAACAATATGATAGCTAATAGTTTCTTTATTTTGCTTAAGTGGACCAACAGAATATGGACGAGAATGAAACATATACATTTCATGCAAATTTGAATCATCATCTTTATGTAGACATATTCTGCTTACTTCAATATTTCTTATTTGGGATAGATACAGAAAAAAATAAAGATCTTTTTTAGAAATACTAAAATTATTATTTTTAGAATAATATACTCTGTCGTTTTTTTTTAATATATTAAGATGATTTATAATATTTTTTTCAATTAAATTTTCATATTTCTTGTTAAAATCTTTAAATTTCGTGGAAAGATAATTACTTATTTTGAATAAATTTTCATAGATTGCTGGGACAATATCTAGGTAAACTAATTCATCAATACTAAACCATTTATATTCTAGTCCTTCGTGAAGCTTAAATTCAATATTTTCGTCTTCCTTATCAATAAAAATAGGAAAATAGTGAAGATCAATTGATTTCCATTTACTTTGAAAAGCTTCGCTTTCTATTGATTTAGGAGAGTATTCAATTTCTTCAATCAATTCTCGCCTAAGAGCGTCAAGAAAATCTTCTCCAATTTCAACTTCCCCTCCAAACAAGTTCCAATGTAAAGGATATGGAATTTCTGGGTTGTCATCTCTTTTCTGAAGCAATAATTTATTATCTGATCTATATATAATTGCCTTTACAGCGTGGAAAGACTTTTGACTAGTGCTATTCAAAGTAGATAAATTCATAATCACCTTTATAGCCAAAATGTTCAAATAACCAGATCCACGAGTCTTTATTAAAATCAGAAATGAACAAATTACTCATATTTTTTTATAAACTTTACAGTACTTTCAATAATTTTTTTATCACTTAATCCATGACTATCTAAAAGATCATCTTGGGAGCCATAATTATTTATAAATTTATCTTGAAGTGAAAAACTTTGAATATTTCCAGAATATTTATTTTCAAAAGCCAATACTTTAACTATTTCTGTGAGGCCTCCAATAATTGAATGATCTTCAATAACCACAATATACTTATATTTTCTAAAAATTTTCTTAAGTCTTATTTTATCAAATGGCTTTAATGTACTGCAGCTATAAATAGAACTTTTGATTCCAAGTTTCTTTAAATTCTCTGCCGCAGCAAATGATTTTCTAATAATATTTCCATATGTGAGGAAACAAATATCTTTACCTTCAATTATTTTTCTAATTTTACCAAATTGCCATTTTTCTTTTGAAATTTGCGTATAGTTTTTTTCTCCAGATTTTCCTATTCTAAGGTATGTTGGAGAATTTGACTTATTACAACAATAATCAACAGCTTGTTTTAATTCAAGAGGGTCAGATGGGGCAATAATAGTCATATTTGGTATAGATCTTGCTACAGATATGTCTTCCATTGTAATGTGTGTACCACCCAATGTAGCATAGGTAGTTCCTGAGCCCATACCAACTATCGTGACTGGTAAGTTTTGGTAGCATAGATCATTTCTTACCATCTCAAAAGGTCGATAAAGTGTAAAGTTTGCTATTGTGTAAGCAAAAGATCTTTTCCCTTCTAGAGCTAGACCTGCACACATACCAATCATTGTCATCTCTGAAACACCTACATTAATAAATCTTCTTGGATATTTTTTTTGAAAATTTATCATATTCCCTGCTATTGAAATATCTGCTACAACAACATAGATATTTTTATTCTTGATTGCATTTTGATATAACACTTCTGCAAATATATTTCTCATAAATGATTTATTTCTATTATAGCTTGTTTATATTCATTTTCATTAGGAGATCTGTAATGCCATAATGCAACATTCTTCATAAAACTTACTGGATAACCCTTTATAGTTTTAGCAATTAATGCAAAAGGTTTTTTTCCTTTTCGTGACTTAATTTTTTTGAAAATTTCTTCAGAAGAGTGTCCATTACAGTCGGAGATTTCCCAGCCAAACTCTTTAAATTTATTAGATATGGGGTACAAATTTGGATGAGTATCAGATGACCTTGTAGAACTTTGAAGATCATTATTATCTATAATTAAAACAATATTCTTTAAGTTCAAAGCACCAATAATTAGAGCAGACTCCCATACAGAACCTTCGTGTAATTCCCCATCACTTAATAATACGTAGTAAGTACTATCTTTTTTTGCTAATGCCATACCAGAAACCATTCCTAAACCATGACCTAGTGATCCTGTTGATGCATTAATTCCTTTTTTTCCAAAATCAGGATGGGCCCCTAAATAACCACCCCTTTGACAATAAGAATTAAGTTCTTTTCTAGTAATAATTTTGAGATAATAAAGCAATACATACTGAATGATTCCCGCATGACCTTTTGAAAGAATAAATTTATCTTTCTTTTTCATACAAATGTTGTAAATGCAGTCCACAATTTCGACTGATGAGAATGATCCACCTATGTGTAAAGCTTGAACCTTTTGAGATAAATTAAGGATTTCTTTTCTATGAATTTTACATCTTAATTTAGCATCTTTAATTTTTTTCATTATTTTATTTAAGTTGATATGACTGCATTCTTTTAATATTAAAATACATCTCATTTTCAAGAGTGTTAACTAATAATTTTTCATCGAAAGCTTTTTTAAGATCTAAAACCGCATCTTGAACTGTGAATTGAGTATTAAAATTTAGTATTTCAGATATTTTTTTAGACGAAATATGATAAGACCTATTATCATTAGTTGGGGTGCTCTCTAATATTACATCTTCACCAATAATTTTTTTTGTTATATTTGCTAAGTCTATGACTTTTTGATTTTGAGATCCAACATTAAAAATTTGATTTGATATTAAACTTTTATTTGCTTTAAGCACAAGATAGTAAGACTGAATCATATCTTTTATATGTAAATTTGGCCTCAGCTGATCTCCTCCAAAAACTGTTATTTTACGCTTATGGTAGCCTAAATTTGTTAAAATATTTACTACAACGTCCAATCTTTGTCTTGTTGAATAACCGCAGACAGTTGCAGGACGAATTGTAACAGTTGTAAAATCTTCAGTATTGTATCTTGATAAAATAGACTCACATTCAGCTTTGAATTTTGAATAATCAGTTAATGGTTCAAGACTCATGCCTTCATGAACATTTTTTTCATTTTTAATTCCATATACAGATGAAGAAGAAGCGTAAATAAATCTTTTGATATTTAATTCTCTAGCAGCTTTCACCATTGGCTCAAATGCATATAAGTTTATTGATTTTCCAAGATTTGGATTCAATTCAAAGCTAGGATCATTTGAAATACAAGCTAGATGTATTACAGCATCGTGACCCTTCATCGATTTTTTAACATTCTCAATATCTCTAATATCACCTGTAATTTTTTTTATTTTTGGATTATCGGTAATTACATTTTCGCCATATATCATGAGATCATAAATAGTTAACTCATATCCTTTTGAAATTAAGGAAGGAGCTAACATAGCTCCAACATAACCAGCTCCACCAGTTATAAAAATTTTTTTTATTTCATCCATATTCTTTATTTATCTCCTAAATATTTAAACCAATCTTTAGTTGCGACTTTTATTTTTTTTGGGGTCCACACAGGCGCACTATTCCAATAATTTATTTCATTTAAAAGATTTTTAATCCCCTCTTTAATACTAATTTTTGGTTTCCAATTAAGTTCTTTTTTAATTTTATTTATATTAGCACTTGTTAAATCAGGCTCACCAGGTCTCTTTGGTATATTTATGCTTTTACACCCTAATAACTTTACAATGTCGTTAACTGCTGTAGGTTTTCCTGTTCCTAAATTAAATATCTGAAAATTTTTTTTAATTCTTATTGCTTTATAAAATACTTCAATTACATCGCTAATATAAGTAAAATCTCTTTTTTGCTTACCATCTCCAACCACTGTAAGAGGTTTCTTTTTTAATTTTTGAGCTAAAAAAACTCCAAACATAGCACCATAAGTTCCTGAAGTCCTTGATCTTGTACCATAAACATTAAATAATCTTAAGGATGTAACCTGAAACCCATAAACTTTTGCATAGTGCATTAAGATTTGTTCACCTAAATTTTTAGTTAAAGCATAAGGATACTGTGGTTTAATACTTTCAGTTTCTAAAGTGGGATAATTGTTTGGTATTCCATAACATGATGATGATGCTGAATAAATTATTTTTTTTACATTATATTTTATACTTGCCGAAGTTATATTTTCGGTGCCAACTACATTAGACTCAAAATATTTTTTGGGGTTTTGAATGCTTGGTACAATATCTGCTAAAGCTGCTAAATGAAATACAACTTTAGTATTTTTAAAATTTTCAGTCCATTTACCTAATTTTGAAATATCTGCTTTTACAAATTTTACTTTATTTTTAAATGCTTTGATATTGCTTAACCTACCTGTGCTTAAATTATCAATAATAACAATTTTATGTCCTTTATTAATTAAAAACTCTGCTAAGTGAGAACCTATAAATCCTGCTCCTCCAGTTATAATTATTTTCATATATACTATTCTTTAATATAGAATTTATAAAAAATACATTCTTAATTTGAGCTAAATTTTTATTTTCTTTTTGCTTATATCGACTCTCTATTTTTTTTCTTTAAAATCTGCAAATTTGTTTGTCATTCTCGCCTTAATATGTAAAATGGTAATAATTATGAGTAATTCTGAAAAATATTCAAAAGTTTTTGTAAAAAGTTTTTCAATTAATAAATCAAAGTTAAAAAAATTGAAGTATCAATCTATATCTCAGTGGGATTCGGTTGGACATATGTCTATGATTGGAAGTCTTGAAGATACATTTAAAATTACAATGGATATGGATGATATAATCGATTTTAATTCGTTCGAAAAAGGTAAAAAAATATTAAAAAAATACAAAATTACAATTTAATTACATGAAAAAAAAAAATTTAAACAGCCTAGAATTACTGGATTATCAACCAAACAGGTATCCATTTTTAATGATTGATTATGTAACAAAAGTAATCCCAGGGAAAATGGCAAATGGATATAAGAATTTTACTAATAATGAATGGTTTTTTCCAATTCATTTTCCTGGACATCCAAATGTACCTGGAGCCCTCCAATTAGAAGCATTAGCTCAAATGTTGACCGTAGCCATTACAACTTTGCCTGGTAATAAAGGTAGAGTAACACATGCAATTTCTCATACGGTAAGATTTAAAAGAGAAATATTGCCAGGTGAAAAGTTAGAAATAGAGACTAAAGTACTGTCTTGGAAAAGAGGACTTTGTAAGGGATTGGGTAAAGGAATTGTTGCGGGAGAGATTGCATGCGAAGCAGAAATGATCATCACAATCCCAGAAATTTTAGACCAATATATTCCTAAAAAATAATTTTTATAATGAAAAGAGAGAAAACGGATATCCTTATTATAGGAACAGGCGCATCAGGAGCCGCTTCTGCATGGAACTTAAGTAAGTTAAATTTAAAAATAACTTGTCTAGAACAAGGACCTTTAATTGATAAAAAAAAATATTCTTTTAATAGTGTTAATCGTGAAATAACTAAATTTAAAGATTTTAATATAGACCCAAATCAAAGAAAGCTTGACTCAGATTACCCAATAAATACTGTTAATTCTCCTATTTCTATAGCAAACTATAATGCTGTTGGTGGTTCCACTCTAATTTCTTCTGGACACTACCCTAGATTTCATCCATCAGATTTTAATACGAAAAAAATTGATAACATAGGATCTAATTGGTTGTTTAATTATTATGATTTAGAAAAATACTATAACTTAAATGATAAAATGGTTGGAGTTTCTGGCCTGACAGGTGATCCTGCTTATCCTAAAATCAATAATCTATTACCACCCCTTGATATTGGGTATTCAGGAAATTTATTAGCGAAAGCATTTAATAAACTTGGTTGGCACTGGTGGCCTTCTTATTCGGCTGTAAAAAAATCAAAAAAATTTAAAAAAGGCATCAGACCTACTGCTGTTGAAGTATATTTGAATAAGGCGGTTAAAAATGGAGTAATAATCAAACCAAATTGTAGAGTTTTAAAGATTAAGATGTCACCGAAAAATATCGCAACTGGTGTTATTTATTCGGATAAAAATAATAAAAAGATCTTTTTAGAAGCATCAATTATATTGTTATCAGCCAGCGCTATTGGAACACCAAGGATATTATTTAATTCTTCAAGTAAAAAATTTCCTAAAGGACTGGGGAATAGTTCAGGTCAATTAGGTAAAAATTTAATGCTTCATCCCCTTGGATTTGTAGAGGGTCACTTTGATAAGTTTCTTGCAGCAAATGAAGGGGCTGAGGGTTGCGCATTGTATAGTCACGAATTTTATAAAACAAAAAAAAAGAGAGGTTTTAAAAGAGGATATATTATTCAACTTTTAAAGTCTCCTGGACCCATTGAATCTTTTCATTATTTAAAAAAATTTAATAAGATTAAGTTTGGGAAATATTTTTTCAAAGATTTATTTAATTATTATGGCTGCACAATTCCTTTAGCAATAATCTGTGAAGATGTACCAGATAAAAACAATTATGTTAAATTAGATCACAAAAATAAAGATAGTAGTGGAATGCCAGGTGTCAAAGTAAATTATAAGCTTTCAAAAAATACAAAAAAAATGCTTTCTCATGGCATCAATCAATGTAAAAAATTATTTAAAAAAACTGGAGCAAAAAATGTAGTAGCTTTTGGACCGGTTAGAAAAACAGGATGGCATCTTGTTGGGACAGCAAAAATGGGAACGTCTAAAAAAAATTCAGTAGTCAATAAATTTGGTCAATGTCATGATGTTAAAAATTTATTTATTATTGATAGCAGTATCTTTCCTTCATCTTCTGGTGTTAATATTGCATCAACTGTACAAGCTGTATCGCTAATGATATCTGATCATATAAAAAAAAATTTAACAAAGTTCATAAATAAATGAGTTTAAAATTAAATAAATATTTATTAATGAAAAATAATTTAAAATTAATTCTAAACACAATGATTCCAGGTGATGATTATATGCCTTGTTTCACAAAAGCTGTTAAAGTTGAGGCAATAATAAAAAAGCTAAAGAAAAATAAATTTTTAAATGATTTAAAAAAGAAACAAATAAACTTAAATGAAAAAGAAAATTGGGATAATTGTGTAAAAATTTTAGGTAGCGATATTTTGGAGGTCTATTTTACATCAAATTCAGTTATAAAATCTTTAAACTTAAGAAAAAAAAATTATTTAAGAAATGTAAAAAAAGAAAATATGATTAAATTATTAGAAAAAGTTAAATACACAAAAAAAATATTTAGAAAGTAAATCATTTGTGCTTAAAGGAAAAACAGCTTTAATAACAGGTGCTAATGGTGGGATTGGAAAATCTATAGTAAATTTATTTTTAAAGAATAATGCAAATGTTGTTTGTCTAATAAGAAAATCAGATCAACAATTTTATAAGTATATTAAAAAATTATCCAAAAGTGTTGCTGTTATAGAATCAGATTTAACAGATGAAGTTAATCTAAAAACACAAGTCGAAAAGGTATTTTCTAAAAATAAAAAACTAGATATTTTAGTTAACAATGCTGGAGTAGCTTCTGGGTCTATTATAGAAATGACTTCTCAAAAAAATTTAAAAGAAATTTTTAATGTTAATTTTTTTTCTCAAATCAGATTAACTCAGTTAGTTCTTAAATATTTAAAAAATTCAAAAAAATCCTCTATTATAAATATTGGATCTATTTCAGCTAAAATAGCCGATAGAGGAACTCTTGCTTATGGTTGCAGTAAGATAGCATTGATGCATGCAACAAAAATTATGGCAAATGAATTTGCAAACTATAAAATTAGAGTTAATGGAATTTGTCCCAATGCTACAAATACTAAAATGTTAAAAAAAATGGATCCAAAATCAAAAGATGCACTTATTTCTAGATCTTTTATGAAAAAAATTTGTGAGCCAATAGATGTAGCAAATCTAATACTCTACTTATCTTCAAAAAATTCAGAATATATAAATGGACAAATAATTTTTATGGATGGTGGAATGGAGTGCTAGAAAAAATTAATAAAATTAAAAAATTAAGTTATAAAATTAGAAAAACTATTTTAGATATCAGCTATAATAGTGGAGAACCATCACATATTGGTGGAGCTTTATCAATGGCTGAAATTTTAGCGGTAATATATTCTAATTTTAATATTAAAGTATCTAAACCTTTAGATAGATTTATACTAAGTAAAGGCCATGGTTTTTTAACACTATTATCAATCCTTTATTGTAAAAAATTTATTAAAAATAAAAAAGAAATCTTTCAATTTCAAAAAAATGGAAGTGAATTTATTGCTCACCCAATCATGAATAAATCTATTGGAATAGAAACATCAAATGGCAGTTTGGGCCAAGGTTTATCCTTCGGCGTGGGTTTGGCTATATCATATAAAAAAAAAAAGAATAATAATTCAATTATCGTTGTTGTTGGAGATGGTGAGTGTTACGAAGGTTCTGTGTGGGAAGCAGCAATAACAGCTACAGAAAATAATTTAAATAATTTATTTATAGTTGTTGATTGTAATGGCCACCAAAATGATGGAGCTATAAACAAAATGATGAATTTTGAAGAAATGAAAAAAAAATGGTTAGGTTTTGGTTGGAATGTGAATAGTTGCGACGGTCATAATATTTCAGCATTAATAAAAGCTTTTAAAAAAAATTCAAAAACTAAGCCTACAGCAATAATAGCAAAAACAATAAAAGGTAAAGGTGTTAATTTTATGGAAAATAACAATGACTGGCATCATGGAAGATTAACAAAAAACCTATACCTTGAGTCGATAAAATCAATAAACAAAAATTAGCTTATGAATTTCAATTCAACTGATGCAAAACAATGGCTAAGGATGGGACCTAGGGCTATGTTTGGTCAGTTTATGATTAACATAGCAAAAAAAAATAAAAAATTAATAGTTTTAAGTGCAGATTTAGGAAGATCATCTGGTCTTGCAAGATTTAAAATAGAATTTCCCAAGCAATACATTTCTGTAGGTATAAGTGAACAAAATTTAATTGGTGTTGCAGCGGGCCTTGCTAATGAGGGCTTTAAAGTTTTTGTCACCTCATTTGCTCCTTTTCTTTCTATGAGAGCAAGTGAACAAATAAGAATGAACCTAGGATATATGAAGCATAAAGTAAACGTTGTCGCTTTGGGCAGTGGGCTATCAATGGGTTTTTTAGGTAATAGTCATTTTGGATTAGAAGATATTGCCATCATGAGAACAATTCCAAATCTTAATGTTACATGTCCCGCCGATTGTTCTGAATTAGGAAAAATTTTAGATGACTACGCATTTAATGATAGAGGCCCAAGCTATATTAGACTTACTGGAATACCCGGGTCAAAGAATTTATATGACAAAAATTATGCATATAAATTTGGTAAAAATATAACCATAACCAAAGGAAAGGATATTTTAATACTTTCACATGGATCTGTATTAGGTCAAGTTAAATTGTCAGTTGAAGCATTAAAAAAAATGAATATTAGTGCTGGGCTTGTTAATGTCGTCTCCTTAAAACCAATAGATGAAAGTATCATCACTTTATTTAAAAAATATAAAAAGATTGTAACAATTGAAGAGCATACGTCAGTTGGAGGATTGGGAAGTATAATGACTGAGAAAATATTAAAAAATGGAATTAAATCAAGGCTATTTTCGATTTCATTACCAGACAAATTTGGTCCAACTGGAACGTATGATTATTTGTTAAAGTATCATGGTTTAGATTCTGAAAATATAACAAAAAAAATAATCAAGTTAGTTAAGAAAAAATAAAATTCTTTAACATGAGATTATTTAGATCTTTCAATAAATTTAAAAATAATATTGCAATTATTGATAAAGAATATTCTGATTTATCTTACAAACAAGTTTTAACAGAAACAAATAAGATTAAAAAAAAAATAAAAAATAAGTCTCTCATATTAATTGTTTCAGAGAATTCTCTTGGTTCTTTACTTGCTTATATATTTTGTATTATGAATAATCATGCTGGTATAATTATAGACTCAAAAACTACCAAACAAAATATTCTTAAAATTTTTAAAAACTACCAACCAAACTATATTTTTTTATCTAAAGAAAAGAAAACTATGTTTAAAAAAATTTGTTCAGAAGTATATAGTTTTTTTGGACAAAGTTTGATGAAAAATAAACTAAATAAAAAAAAAAAATTAAACAAAAATTTATCTCTTTTATTATCTACATCGGGATCAATGGGATCAATTAAATTTGTCAAATTATCTAGAAGCAATCTCAAACGCAATACAGATTCTATAATTAGCTATTTAAAAATTAATAACAAAGACTCTTCTATAACAAATTTACCTATTAGTTATAGCTATATGCTTTCAGTTATTAATACACATTTTGAAGTTGGAGCTTCTATTATAATTTCTAAATATTCATTGATTGAAAAAGAATTTTGGAAAACTTTAAAGAATAGCAAAGTTACATCTTTTAATGGCGTCCCTTATACTTATGAAATGCTTGCAAGAATTGGTCTAAAAAATATAAAAATCAATACTTTAAAATACTTAACACATGCAGGAGGAAAGCTTGAAAAAAATAAATTAAAAGAAATAATAAAATTTTGCAAAAAAAATAATATAAAGTTTTTTTCAATGTATGGGCAGACTGAAGCATCTCCAAGAATATCTTATTTAAAACCTGAATTTTCTGAAAAAAAAATAGGAAGCATAGGAAAAGGAATACCGGGAAATAAAATCTACATAATCGATAATACTGGCAAAAAAATACTTAAACCTTTTGTAGAGGGAGAAATCATTTGTGAGGGCAAAAATGTCTTTATGGGATATTCAAAAAATTATAAAGATTTAAAAAAGAGTAATGAAGAAAATTATAAGTTAAAAACTGGAGATTTAGGATATTTTGATAAAGATGGTTTTTTCTATATCACAAGCAGAATCAGTAAGATCGCAAAAATATTTGGGAACAGAGTTGATCTTGGTGCTTTAGAAACTTTAATGAGTCAAAAAGGTTATAAAGTTGCATGTCTGAGTGATAATAATAAAGTTTTTATCTTTATTGAAAAAAAATATAATAAAACAAATTTAATTAACGCCATTTCAAAATTAACGAATCTTAATATTAGCTCTTTTGAATTGATTAAGTTAAAATATTTACCAAGAACATCAAATAATAAAATAAGTTATAATGAATTAAAAAAAATAGATGCTAGACTATAAAACATTATATAATTCTGATCCCTTTGGTTTAACAATAAAAAAAAAAAATACCTGGTTTCTTGCAAATCAAAAAAGACTTTCTCTGTATCACTACAAATATTCAAAAAATTATAAGCTAATTTCAGATAATATCTTTAATTCAATTTCCAAAGTAAAAAAAATATCTGACCTGCCCTTTGTCCATGCTTCTATATTCAAAAATTTTAATTTAATCTCAAAAAATAGTAATGAAAAGATTTCAACATTTAGCTCCTCTGGAACAACGAGTTTAAAACAATCAAAAATTAATTTAGATCCAAAAACTTCATTGCTACAATCAAAAGCACTCAGTAAAATTTTTTCAGAAATAATTAATAAAGATAAAGATATTTTCTTTATTGAAAATAAAAATTTTCTAAATTCTAGAGAATCCATGTCAGCAAAAGGTGCTGCTATTAAAGGTTTTGGCCAGCTTTGCAATAATAAATATTTCCTCTTAGATAATAATAATAAAATAAAGATATCTATTTTAAAAAATTATTTAAAAAAAAATGAAAATAAAGAGTTTGTTATTTTTGGATTCACAAGTTCAATATGGTTTAATTTAGTTAAAGAGGCAAAGAGAAAAAAAATTAAATTAAAAAAAAATAAAGGAATATTGATACATGGTGGTGGATGGAAAAAAATGTATAAATTGAGAGTAAATAATAATAAATTCAAAAATGAAATTAAAAGTTTACTTGGTTTAAAGCAGGTTTATAACTATTATGGTATGATGGAACAAACTGGTTCTGTCTTTTTAGAGTGTGAAAAAGGATATTTTCATTGTTCAATTTTTTCAGACATTTTTATTAGAAATTCTAAATTAAAACTAAGTAAAATGAAAGAAACTGGGTTAATACAAACACTTTCTTTATTACCCTTAAGTTACCCTGGGCATAATATATTAACTGAAGATATGGGCATAATTCATGGTATTGATAATTGTACATGTGGAAAAAAAGGTAAGTATTTTACTGTTTTAGGTAGAGTCCCCAATGCAGAACTTAGAGGATGTAGTGATGTCACTTAAAATTAATAAGAAAATTAAAATTATAGTTGGGAATTTTAATTTGAAAGATGGGCCAAATGATGTTTTTGATAAAGATATAATTTTATTATTAAATGAAATTTCAAGAGAAGTTTTGAATAGTGGCAAATGTAAAAAGTTTCCAGATTTAATTTCGTTTGGTTTTTGGTGCAGGGAAAGCAATATAAGAATAATATTTAATAATTATAGTTTTTTTAAAAATAGAATGGGGCGTGGTACTGTATTACACATAACGCCATCAAATGTACCAACAAATTTTGCATATTCAATGGTTTTTGGTTTATTGTCAGGCAATAATAATATAATTCGACTTCCTAGTAAAAATTTTCTTCAAGTAAAATTGTTGTGCAATATTTTAAAAAAATTATCAATAAAAAAAGTTTATAAAAAAAGTTTTAATAGATTATTACTAATAAAATATAATAACTCAGATTTGATATCTTCCGAACTTTCTAAAAATGTAGAGGCAAGAATAATTTGGGGTGGAGATAGCACAGTTAATAAATTTAAAACATTTAAAACAAAACCCAGATGTATAGATCTTGCATTTGCAGATAGATATTCAATATCATTAATAGATTCCAATAAACTGGGAAAATTAAGCTCTAATGATTTGGAAATTTTAACCAAAAAATTTTACAACGACACTTATACCATGGATCAATTTGGCTGTTCTTCTCCGAATAGTGTATTTTGGTTGGGTAAAAATAATATTGCTAAAAAAAAATTTTGGTTTGAATTGAAAAAGATAGTAGATAAAGAATATGATCTTGATTTATCTGGCGCTAATAAAAAAATCTCTAATTTAATGAATTATACGCTAGGTAAAAATAAAAGATTTAAAGCTAATATAAAAAATTTTAATTTAATCACATTAAAAAGCAAAAAATTAAGTTTTGATAATTTTGAAAATATAAATTTTGGAACATTCTTAGAGATTAATCTTAATGGCATAAATCATTTACAAAAATATACTTCAGAAAAATTGCAAACAATTACTTATTATGGGACTGATTTTAAAAGTATAAAGAAATTTATTATTAAAAATAAAATAAAAGGTATTGATAGAATTGTGCCAATTGGAAGAGCTTTTGATTTAACTCCAGAATGGGACGGTATTGATATTATCTCTACTTTATCAAGAACTATAGGAGTCTAATGAAAAAATTAGATAAAAAAAAAATTATATCATTAACAAAAATTATTCATCCATTTTTGATGGTTGATAATATAAAGAATATTGTAAATTTAAAATCTGCAACAGGTATAAAAAAGATTAATAAAAATTCATGGTTTTTTAAGTGCCACTTTACTAATCAACCAATGATGCCAGGAACATTATTAGAAGAAGCAATGCTTCAAACAATAGTAGCAACACTTTATTCAAGTAAAAAATTTAAAGGTAAAGTTTGTTTAATAACTAGCAGCAAGACAAATTTTTATTCAAAAGTTGATAAACCAACAATTTTAAACATAGATATTAAAATATTAAAAATTACAAAATTAAAAGTTGAAACTAGTGCAATCGTTAAGAATTATAAGAATATTAAGATTGCCAGTGGAAATTATAACTATTTTATATCAATAAAATGAGAAACGTTAAATTTCCAATTAAGTATACCTCTCTGAATATTGTAAAAACTGAAAAGAATAAGATTACAAATAAGTTTGTTAAAAAAAATTTATTAAGAAAAGAAGATATTAAAAAAAAATTTGTAGTAATAAAAGTTGAATATGCAAATTTAAATTATAAAGATTTTTTAATGTCCCAAGGACATAGTGGTTTGATTAAAAGGTTTCCTCATACCCCGGGCATAGATGCTTGTGGCACTATTTATTATTCAAATTCAAAAAAATTTAAAATAAATGAAAAAGTATTTGTAATAGCGCACCCTCTTGGCGTTGATACAAATGGCTCTTTTTCAGAATATATTACAATACCAGAAAATTGGGTAGAGAAATTGCCTAATAGTTTAACGTCAAAAGAAATTATGATGATTGGTACATCAGGTTTTACAGCCGTAAAGGCATTAAATAAATCTTTGAAAACAATTTTAAAATATAAAAAAAATCCTGTATTGGTAACTGGAGCAACAGGCAATGTTGGTATGTTTATAATATTTTTACTTACAAATATTGGTATAAATATAGAAGCAATAACCTCCAAAACCGAAAATAATATAATTTTAAAAAAAATGGGTGTAAAAAAAATATATAGTCTTAAAAATTTTCTTAAAACCCCTAATTTTGCATTATTAAATGAAAAATATTCAGCTGTTTTTGAAAATTTAGGTGGTGATGTAATGTCTATTTGCTTAAAATATTTAATTAAAAAAGGTATTTTGATATCAATTGGAAATATTTTAGGAAATATATCAAATATAAATATTTTACCTTTAATATTAAGAGAGGTTAGCATTCTAAGTGTAAATGCCGAATGCTCTAGTAAAAAAGAGAGAATTAGTATCTTAAATAATTTTAAATCAAGAAAGCTAAGAAGAAAATTACTTAAAAGAACAAAAGTTATAAATGTAAAGGAAGTCTCTAAAATAATGAAATTAAAAAGCTATAATAAAAAAGCTTTTAGATATGTTGTTAAAATTTGAATTTAAATATTTATTGTTTTGTGAACTATAGATAATAATGTTTATTTTTATTCTACAATTCTAAGTTATGAAAAAAAATCAAATATTAACAATTGTCATGTATCATTATGTTCGTCCAATAAAAAATAGTGATTATCCTGGTATAAAAGGATTAGAGCTAAAAGGTTTTAAAAGTCAATTAGATTATCTCCAAGAAAATTATTCAATTATTAATTCGGAAGAAGTTATTGAAGCAGTATTAAAAAAAAAAAGTTTACCTAAAAATGCTTGTTGGCTTACTTTTGATGATGGTTTTAAAGACCATATAAAATATGTTATGCCAGAATTGCTTTCTAGAAAGCTTAGTGGCACATTTTTTCCACCAGAAGCAGCCATTAGAAAATCAAAAATACTTAATGTACATTCTATTCAACACATACTTTCATGTGTTAGTGACATTGATGAAGTTATTCAAGATCTAAATATTTTATGTAGGCAAAATGGTATAACTGACAAACAAATTAAATCTTATTATAAAAATGTTGGTAAAGCATCTCGGTACGACAATGAAAAGATAATATATATTAAAAGAATGCTACAACGTGTATTACCAGAAAAAATTAGAAATTTTATCGTAATTGAATTATTTAAAAAATATGTAAAAATTTCTCAAAAAGAATTTTCAGAAAAATTATATATGAATACAAATGAAGTTTCAAAACTTTTGAAAAATGGTATGTCGATCGGTAGTCATGGCTCAATGCATTACTGGCTCGATGAAATTAGTTTTCGAAAACAAAAAGAAGATATTACGAAATCTTTAGAATTTTTAGAAGAAGTTGGTGCACCAACTTCAAATTGGATTATGTGTTATCCATACGGTGCTTACAATGATAATACTCTCTCATTAATTAAAAAACTAGGTGCTTCGCTTGGTGTCACAACAGAGGTTGGTGAAGCTAATTTGTTAGCTAATAATCCATTTACTTTACCTCGGCTGGATACCAATGATTTTCCACAATAAAACATGAATCTCATAAAAAAAAATTTTCAATTTAGATTGGCAAAAAAGAAAGAGATAAATAAAATTATGGAATTTATAAAGCTTTATTGGAAAAAAAATCATTTATGTGGAACAAACAAGAAAATTTTTGAATACGAGTATTGTGATAAAGATAAAGTGAATTTTATGATTGCGCTTAATAAAAAAGATAGAAAAATAAATGCAATACAAGGTTTTATTCCGTATTCAAAAAATAAAAAAAAACTACATATATGTGGATCAATTTTATTGGTTAAGCCAGATATAAAATTTCCTTTTCTTGGAATTGAAACAATGAAGAACATGCTAAAAAAAACTCAGCCAAAAAGTTATTGTGGAATAGGAACAAATCCATTGAATATGAAACCATTAGTTGAAAAATTTTTTAATAGATACACTTCACAAATGGTGCACCACTATTTTTTAAACCAAAATATTAAAATTTTTAAAATTTCAAACATAAAAAAGAAATTTAAATATAACTTTAAAAGGAATAAAATTCTTTATGAGAGAGTTACAACTTTTGATGAAGTTATAAGAAAAATTAAATTTAATAAAAATATAACTAATTTACCTTTTAAGAGTAAATCATATGTTAAAAAAAGATATTTTAACAATCCTAGTTTCAAATATGAGTTTTATATAATTAACAAAAAAAATCTTTTAATAGGAAGGGAGATTTTTTTTAAAAAGTATAATAGAAAAATCTTTTCTTTGGTCGATTTTATTGGTTCTCCAAGAGAACTTGGAAAAATAAATTATCTTCTTAAAGATTTGATAGATAAAGAAAATTATGAATATATCGACATGTTATGTACTGGTAATATTTCAAATATATTAGTCAAATCTGGATTTAAAATAAAATTACCCAAAGACAGAAATGTTATTCCAATATATTTCAATCCTTTTATTAAAAAAAATATCGATATTTTTTATGAAACATCTGATAAAAAAATGGTATTTTTTAAAGCAGACGCAGATCAAGATAGGAGAAATATTTAGTATTATAAAATAAATGTTTTACGAATGCTTACAAATAACAATTTGATATAAAATTTATGAAAACTTCTTACAGGTGTAAAAAACCTATTAACAAGAACAGCAAGTTTATTGAAAATTTTTTTATTAAAAAGGGTTTAAAATTACTAGTCGATTTA
>Ga0187827_10002730_pt1 | contig 23673 bp, 13 predicted proteins | sample ETNtaG_39_FD_167969 | JGI IMG/M metagenome (GOLD analysis project Ga0187827, IMG submission 167969) | Marine microbial and viral communities from oxygen minimum zone, Eastern Pacific Ocean - ETNP2014_SV_150_PacBio MetaG (Illumina Assembly) | ecosystem: Environmental > Aquatic > Marine > Hypoxic... | reverse complement strand
CGATGCGCTCTTCGCTTCGTGCATCTGGGTGGATCTGGCCAAAGAGAAGTTTGACGAGATCAGGGATTCCGGCTTTGGCGGAGCAGCCCATGCGGGCGAACTGGAAACTTCCACTTACCTCTATCTGGACGAATCCAGGGTGGACATGTCCAAAGCCGCCGACCACTACGGCGGGGCTGCCGGCGGGGACATCAGTTCCAGCATCGCCAAGTTCACTGCAGTCGACCTCAGCAAAGGCTGGGGCCCGATGAAGGTGATCAATTGGACAAGCTCGGCGTCGCCGACAGGTGTCTCAGGGGCGGCCACTATGGGAACCAAAGAAAAGGGCGAAATCATCTTTAACGAGGCGGTCGACAATCTGGTGGAGTTCGTCCGGCTGTTTAAAGAGATGCCCAAGGCCCCCAGAGTGGATCACCGGGAGGTGAAGCCGGCGTCGCCAACGCTGCCCAGCCTGGATTGATGTGCATTAAGATGGTCTGAGTTTTCATTGGCCGTCGCTATCCCTGTCAGATCGGTTTAAGAATCAGACGAAGCGTGAGACAGCTCGATCCAGCCAATCTGACACTCAAGCTTCTGGTGTGCGGTCACTTGCTTAATACTGCTGCTAACCTGCTCTTTTGAAACTTCACAAACAGGAGAATGAGAGTGTCATTTTTCCTGAAGCCAGGATCGGCTAAGGGGTAATGAGCTGCCCGAAAGGGAATCACAGCTCGTTGGGTGCTCTGGGGGGAGCGCCGAAACCTGAAGCCACTTTTTAACGTTTCTGGCAATTAAATCGGGAAACCTGACACAAAAGTTCAAGCACTAAAGGTTTTCGTCGGGGGACGATAAATCAGGTGCTTCCGAGGCTCGAAAGCCTTGGATTTTTCTGGGGAATGTCTGAATGGGGATTCAGACGCATTCATAAAGGAGTTTCACTATGGCTGGTGGAATCACAGGTTTGGGGAGTAACTTCCTCTCATTTCTTAGTAATCGTGGGCACAACAGTGTGCCTAACCGTCCTATCTGGGGAGGCCCACCTATCGTCGCCCCGAGAAGCACCATCACTACTGGTGGTCAAGTTCAAGAGAACTTCATGAATTCGGCGCAGTCCCGAACTCATATTCAAGAAGCCGTTGCCACTCTCGAAGCAAACGCTCAGAACAACCTCTTCGGCAACGAGACCAACTTCCAGAAAACTACGAGCACGGTCGATACGAACATCGACACAGGTAACTCACTGACTGACCTGTTGTACAACGCTCGCAACCTCGAAATCATTGACCTCGGCAACGAGAATCATGCAGATGTCAGATCTGCACAGAATGTAGAGATTGCGCAGGTCGGTCAGTCTGAAGACGGCGCGGTTGCCACCAACAACGCCTACTTTAATGAGGACAACACTCAGCTCTCGAATTCGGACGGAGGTGTCAAGATCAATGAGACGCCCGCCCCGAATCCGAACGATCCTCATCCGAACTACCTGCTCTCATGGTTCGGCGCCGTGCAGAATGGTTCGCAGGACCCGACCGGTGGTGTCAACCAGACCCGCCGCGACCCGGTCTTCAACTTCGCCAATGCGACATCGGAGCTGATGGTCCAGGACAGAGAAGCCCTCGCCGGCCTCATCCGCCAAGTGGGTAAGAATGTCAGCGGCCAGAGCCGCCAGGCCGCACGGGCCATTTACTCCATCGCCAGGATTGTCGGCTCAGGTGCAAACTCGAGCAGCCTGAATCGGAACATCGCCCGCCTGGAAGAGGCCCTTCAGCCTCTCGATCCGAACGTCGGCTTCGATTACAACGGCCGCGACGCCCAGGCATTCGCCGGTGCGATTCAGTACCTGATTGGCACGCTGCCCGATTTCCTCATGGAAGACCCTGAACTGGTCGGCGAAATCCAGTATGCCCTCGCCGACATCGCCAACTCACTCGCCCCCGGCGGGCAGTTGGACATGGTCGCCTGAAGCGAATCAGATTAGAACGAGAAAAGGCCGAAGGACTAAGTCCTTCGGCCTTTTTTATTATTGGTCTTGGCGTTCCGCGACAAGGCGATAGAGCCGCCTTATTTCTTCAGGGCCTTCTTCACGACAACAAAAGCTCCGTTGTGGCCGGGAACCGCACCTTTGACCGCCAGAAGGTTTTTCTCCTTATCAAGGGAGACTACTTCCAGGTTCTGCACCGTGATTCGATCCGTGCCGAAATGGCCCGGCATCTTCACACCCTTGAATGTTCGCCCCGGCCAGGTGGCCTGGCCAATAGCGCCGGCATGGCGGTCGCGATTGTGCTGGCCGTGGGTCGCCTGGCCGCCGGCAAAGTTATGGCGCTTCATGACACCGGCAAAGCCTCGACCCTTGCTCGTGCCAACGACATCGACATATTCCACGCCCTCCATCGTTTCGACTGTGACATCTTGTCCGGGCTCGTATTCTCCATCTCCATCCCAACGCAATTCACGAACGAACTGTTTTGGCGTCGTGCCGATCTTCTCGGCGTGGGCCGTCTGCGGCTTGAGCGCACGGCGGCGGCGGCGGTTCTTGGATTTACTGACCTTCTTGTCCTGGAAGCCGAGTTGAATGGCGCTGTAGCCGTCTGAATCGTCGGTCTTCACCTGCATGACCGAGCAGGGCCCAGCTTCAATAATCGTGACAGGAATGACACTTCCCTCTTCAGAGTAAACCTGCGTCATTCCCAGTTTCTTACCTAAAATTCCCTGTAACATATCTCACTCCGATAACGCCCCAATGGGCAGATGTCTGCAAATTCCGCAATCACACAAGGTCGTGCCAAATCGAAAGGGCGGGGATTAAAGCAAGTTAGGCTGGGGTAGGCAACAGGGCGTGGGTGGATGGTGGATGGTGGATGGTGAATAGTGAATGGTGAATTGTGAATGGTGAATGGTGATTGTGGCGGGTGGGTTGATGGAGGAATGGAGGAATGGTGGAATGGTGAATGGTTGAAGGGGCGAATGCAGAAATGAACTCTGTTTCCGTTGCAGGTTTCTGAGCTGGAAATCTGACGGCTGCAATTTAATTCCTTGCTATCGCCTTCTTGAATGCGGCCAATCCTTTCGTATTCACCACGTGCTTCTTTTGCAGCCAGCCGCGGCGGGCGGTCCATACGCCGTAGCGCATGAGGTCGAGCTGTTCGATCCGATGGGCATCGGTATTGATGATGATCTTGACGCCCAGCTCGCGGGCAAGAATGCAATGGGTGTCTTTGAGATCGAGCCGGGACGGATGCGCATTAATCTCGAGGCAGACGCCCGCATCTCTGGCCGCAGTGAATACCTTTTCAGCATCAAATGAAAACGGCTCACGGCGCAGGATGAGCCTTCCGGTCGGGTGGGCAATGACGTTGACGCTGGGGTTGTCGATGGCGCGGAGGATACGGTCGGTCATTTCGTCCGGCGGCATCTTCTGCTGGAAGTGAACGGATGCGATGACAAGGTCGCACTCGCTGAGGATGGCGTCCTCCAGATCGAGAGTGCCGTCCGGCATGATGTCCACCTCGATGGATTTCAGGATCTCGATGCCCTTGATCTGGTCGTTCGCCTTTTCGATTTCCTCGAGGTGCTCAGCCAGCATACCTTCATCGAGACCATTCGCGACGGTGACGGCCTTCGAGTGGTCGGAGATGGCGTGGTACTTGTAGCCCTTCGCTTTGCACGCTTCGGCCATTTCGAGGATGGAGTGTTTGCCGTCGGTGGCTGTCGTATGCATGTGAAGGTCACCCTTGATGTGATCGACTTCGATCAGTTCGGGCAGGCTGCCGTTTTCCGCCGCCCCAATCTCACCTCGATTCTCACGAAGCTCGGGCGATACCCATTCGAGTCCGAGCGCTTGAAAAACGTCCTTTTCATCTGCGCCGCCGATACGATTGCCTGAGTCGCGTTCGTAAACGCCGTATTCATTGATGTGGACGTTGCGCTCCATTCCGAGCTGCCGCATGGCCACATTGTGCGACATTGAACCGGTGAAGTAATGCAGAGCCGCGCCGAAGCTGTCGGAATCGACCACGCGACAATCCACCTGCAGGCCGTTCTCCAGCCTCACAGAGCTCTTGGTGTCGCCGTGCGCGAGGATCTGTTTCACCTCAGGATAGGCGACGAAGTGATCCATGACGGATTGATGATTTTTGCAGCTCACCAGGACATCCAGGTCACCGACGGTCTCGCGGCGACGACGGAGGCTGCCGGCGAGCTCGAGCTTTTCGATACCGTCCAGCTCCCGCATGTACGCGGCGATGTCCTCGCCGATGGTCGCGCCCGCGTCGAGCCGGAATCTGCCCACGCCTGACCGAAAATGCTCTATGGAGGCGAGCACCCGTTCTTCGGTTTTCGCGCCCATTCCGGGGAGGTCGCGAAGCTTGCCTTCCTTTGCGGCCTCTTCGAGCTTGTCGATGGAATCAATGCCCATCTCTTCATAGATAAGCTTTACTTTTTTTGGGCCCAGGCCTTCGAGATCGAGCATATCGAGCAATGCCTCTGGAACCGCTTTCTTCACATCTTCCAGTGCCTTGCAGGTCTTCGTCTCGAGGATCTCGACAATCTTGCCGGCGATGCTCTTGCCGATGCCCTTGATAGATTTGAGGTCTTCGCCGCGCTGCACCATGAGCTCGAGGCTCGTGGTGAGATCGTTAATAGCACGCACACCGCTGTGGTAAGAGCGAATTCGAAAGGCACCTTCACCTTTGATTTCGAGCAGGTAGGCTAGGTCAGAGAGGGTTTTGGCTATCTGGGAGTTTTCCATTGTGCGTAATGAGTAATACGTAATGAGTAAGGACTCAATCCTTCTGAATCCTGAATCCCGAATCCAGAGCCCCGAATCCAGAATCCTGCTCCCTGCTTCCGGATTCCTGATTCCGGCACCGGGCTCTAAACCCTCGGAGCTGCATTCAGAATCTCATCTATCTCGCTCAGCTCATCGTCGGTAAAGCTCCATCCCTGCCCTCCGTTGTTGGCAAGGATCTGCTCTTTGTTTTTTGAGCCGGCCAGGCAGACCGTCACCTCGGGCAGACGCAGGGTCCAGCCGATGGCCAGTTGCGGGAGGGTGAGTCCCTTCCTTTCCGCAATGGCTGCCAGTTTTTCTGTGGCTGCGGACAACTGCTCGAAGATCTCGCCCTGGAAGTATTGGATGCCGCGACGTTCATCATCATCGGGAAAGACATGGCCCGGTTTGTATTTGCCGGTGAGCAATCCCTTGCCCAGAGGACTGTGAGCCAGAATGCCGACCCCGTGCTCGCGGCACCAGGGAACGATCTCATCTTCGATGCCGCGGGCGAACATGCTGTAACGCGGCTGCAGAGTGTGAAACTGCCCCACCTGCCAGGCACGTTCGAGATGTTCGAGTCCGTAGTTGGATACACCGATGCGGATGATCTTTCCCTGTTGCTGGAGCTCGAGCATGGTCTCCATCTGTTCTTCTATGGAGGGCGGTTCGCGATAGCTGTGAATCTGATAAAGGTCGAGAGCATCCACTTTCAGTGCGGCGAGGCTGTTATCGATGGCTGTAAGAATCTCCAGCTTTTCGTAGCCATCGTTCCAGCCACTCACTTTGGAAGCGATGTAGATATCTGCATCGCAACCGGCGAGTGCGCGGCCGATGAGCTCTTCGGATTTTCGGTAAGCCTGTGCCGTGTCGAGCAGCGTCTGCCCAGCATTGATAGCGGCTTGGACAGTCCGGATCGCTGCTTCGTCATCGACGTTGCCCATCCCGCCTCCAATCGGCCATGCTCCGAAACCTATTACGGGCACTTCGGGGCCGTCTTTACATATCGGTCGGCGTTGCATTTAAACTCCTCGAAAATGAAAAAATCAGAAATCTGCTAAAGTTTGGCGAGTCGCTACGATAATCCTAACGGGTGTTTTTTAAACTCAGACTGCCGCCAAAAGTGTCGTTCTCAGGTATCCATGCAATCAACCCGGGAAGCCTCATAGACGCAATCGCTGAATTGCATGCGTCTCTGATAGCGAGCATCCCCAACAGCGCGAATGCGACGGCCAGCTTCATTGATTTCGCACTGCCTGTCGATTCGCTCTCTATTTCGCTGGAGGCGGCCCAGGCTAACGAAGAGGATGCAACCGACGGTTCAGAATCGGACGCAAAGCCGGTGGTGGATACCGTAACGACTCAAGCTGTTGGCGAGGAGTCCAGCTTCTTCCCCATCGCCGCTTTGCCTGATCTACAGCCTGCTGCCCAGCCCACTGCGATTGATTTCTTCAGCACGTTTATCACCACTGTGTTTCCGGATGAAAGCGCCGCGCAGCCGCCTCAGATCACTACATTCGCCCTGGGCGAGGAGGCCGGCACAACTCCCCCTGAGGTGACGACCCTGGCTCTCGGAGAAGAAACCGGCAGCCTTCCTCCGCCAACCGTGGTTGATGACCCCTCTGACAATGTAGAAGAAACTTCTGGGAGTGATGGCGCTTCTGGCAGTGATCAATCCACAGACGCTACGGATGACGCCAGCGGCACAGACTCAACAGACTCGACCTCCGGCGAGGGCTCGTCCGGTACATCCCCTTCAGATGAGGCACGACCAGGTCCTCAAGATCCTGCCCCGGACCAGCCTGCGCCTCCGCCGACACCTCCATCCGATGAAGCCCCGGCGCCACCCCCTGTCATCACACTGGCGTTTGGCGAAGAGGGCAGCCCTTTCACGTTTCCGGATCCGCGGACGATTCTTCGGTCGTGATGCGGGCGTTGATCGTTCACACCGCAAACAGGCTGGCCGCCTGCAGCCACGAGTCAACTCCTTAAGGCGTCATTACGTTCCCCGAAGACTTAATCGATATAGCGAGAGCTGGCTGATAAAAGAGGCGGGTTATTCGGCCAACCTTCTCTTGCTATGCAGCTTTGGATCTGGCGAAACATCCACATCGCTCTTCCCGACGATTGGGAGATGCTTCAATACTCTCGCGAGCACGACCAGGGGAAATGCGCGTTTGCCGATCGTTACCAGTTCCGGCTCGAGCTGACCTGGAAGAAGTTTCCCGGGCCGCCGGATTTCGATCGGATGCTCTCAGACTATGGCTCAAAGCTCACCAACGAGAAGGGGCTCAAGAATCTGAAGCAGTTCAAAGTTGGTCGGTGGCAGGGCATTGGTGGCGAGCTTGGTGATCTCTGGACAAGTCGATACGGCGCCTGGATGAAGCGTGAAAGGATTCTGGTTGAAATCGTGTTCATCTGGCCGCAGGTCCGGGAGGCAGATATCGAGAATGAGGTACTTCGTTTCGCGGGAGAAGAATCGTCCAGGCAGGAAGGGCTGCAGCGTTGGAAGACGTTTGGGATGGAACTGTTCGCCAGCGACGAATACGCACTGAGCGAATGCCAGATCGAGCCGGGGGTGGCGAGCATGACGTTCACGGATCCGGCCAACCCGGATCGCCTGGAAAACTTCGAACGTCGCGGCATGGTGGAGGACTGGCTGGAGGCGAGCGTTTCGGAGTGGTTGCGCGTGCAGTTTCCGAAAGATCTACAGGTGCATTTCGAAAACTCTTACCTTGTCGGCGAACGCGAAATCCAGCGAATTGCAGGGACCCATCGCACCAAGAAAATTGGCGGTTTAGGATCGAAGGAACTGCACTTTGAAGGGGCGGCATGGATCTGTCCGGAGGACGGCCGTCTCTACTGTTTTCGCACCAAAAACCCGGCGGATGATCCCAGCCACCGGCGCGCTGGCGAAAGACTCGCATGCTGCAATCATCTTTGGGTGGGCAATGAGTAAGCTTGACAGTTTGCTGACCACCAATAGTGCCTCCTGGCGGGAGATGCTCGAAGCCAGGGCAGTGCAGAACGAAGCTGCCGAAATCGAATCGGAAGAGGACGGTTCGACCATTCTGAATCTGAAAACCAAACGGCCTTCGTTTTTCTTCCCGCCCCTGTCATGGCTGATCCGCTCACCGGATAAACAGAGGGTGTCATTAGACCGTCTCGGCACGGAAGTCTGGCGACTTTGCGATGGCCGGACGGTCGAACAGATAATCGACCTTTTTGCTGAACAGCACGGCTTGACCTTCCACGAAGCGAGAGTCGCGGTCACCAGTTACATGAAATCTCTTGTAGAAAGAGGCGCTCTGGCCATCGTCGTTACGGACGCCTCATGAATGAAAGGTTCGGCGTATGACGCTGCGTGCGGTCTTGCTCGGTTTTCTGGGCGGAGTCCTGATAAACCTCTTCTGCTATTTCAATGATTTCGTTCTGCGCGGCACGTTCCTCGTCGGCAATTATCTCCCCATCTCGGTGTTCGGCGGCCTTCTTCTGTTTGCATTGATTGTTAATCCGTCTATTGCCGTAGGGCTGGAATGGATTCTTGCCAGAAACGGTTTCCCGAGGACCTTCCTCACACGGCCCTGGGCGGGCAAAGAGATGGCGGTCGCAATCACACTTATCCTCGCTGCCTGCTACGTACCCGGCCGCGGTCTGATGCATTACTTCGCCACGTTCCTGATGCTGCCTCATCACCATGAGCGGACGAATCCTTCCTGGCAAAAGGAGCACATTCTCGAACTGGCGCCCAAACAGATGCTTGCGGACATCTCGCACGATGAAGATGCCGCTCTGAATGGATTTGTGCAGGGGCTGGGCAAAGGTGACGAGCACATTAATTTCTTCAGCGACATCCCCTGGTTTGCGTGGTGGGAGACACTTCTGTTCTGGGGCCCATTGTTGTTCACCATTTCACTGGCGTTTATCGCCCTCGCACTGGTGGTGCACAGGCAGTGGTCTGATCACGAGCAGATCGCCTATCCCATTGCCACCTTCGCAAGCGCATTATTTCCGAAGGAAGGTGAAATTCTCAGCCCGGTCTTGAAGAACAAATACTTCTGGGTGGCCACCGGATTTGTGGTCGTATTCCACCTCAATAATTTCGCGGTCAAGTGGTGGCCCGAGAGACTCATCGAAATCCCGCAGCGGTTTGATTTCACCTCCCTCATCTACAGCAACGCGTTGTGGGATGTGTTCCGGAAAATTAGCGACGGCGGCGGCTGGATGCTCTTCCGGCCAACTATATTTTTCACAGCTGTCGGTTTCGCTTATTTCCTTTCGACGGACGTCTCCCTGTCACTGGGTGTCGGGCCATTCATTTACTGTTTCGTTATTGGCACCCTGAAGACTTACGGCATCAATTTCAGCGGCGGTGGATTCATGACCATGAAGGTCGAGACGTTTCTGTACGGGGGCGCTTACTTTGGGGTGTTCCTCGTCCTTCTCTATACGGGCCGGCATTATTACTACTCGGTGATCAAGCATACCTTCGTCATCCCATGCGAAGAGGAGGTGGAGCAGCACGCCATCTGGGCCAGCCGCATTTTTATGATGTGCAGCCTGCTGTTTGTGCTGCAGCTTGTTATACGCGTGGGGCTAGACTGGCGCCTGGCAGTGCTTTACACCATCGGCACGGTGATGCTGTTCACCGTGATCAGCCGGCTGGTTGCCGAGACCGGCACGTTTTTTGTACACGCTTATTTCTTCCCCTGCGTCATCATTTGGGGTTTCCTCGGTTCAAAAGCAATCGCTCCGCAAAATCTCCTGATCATGTTCATGGTCTCGTCGCTTCTGATGATCGATCCCCGCGAGGCCGTGATGCCCTTCCTCGTTCACGGATTGAAGATCGCCGACATGAACAAGGTGAAGATTGGGCGCCTCGCCGCGGTATCCAGCGGGGCCCTTCTGCTCGCGTTCCTCGTCGGCGGGGGGGCGACCCTTTACTGGCAATACGAAAAGGGCTCAGGAACGGTGGGTGACGGCTGGACAAACAGGGCCGTCCCGAAATTCGCCTTTAACTCGGTGGTGAAAGTAAAAGAGACGTTGCGGCTTCAAGGCAACCTGGAGCTCTCCGAAGGGCTCGAAGGCTGGGAGCGCTTCGGCCACGTCTCACCGAACAAGGAGTGCCTGATAGGATTCTTTGTTATGACTGGTCTCGTCCTGCTGTTCGCCGCGGGCCGGCTACACTTCCCAAGGTGGCCGTTGCATCCTGCCATGTTTCTCGTGCTTGGTACCTGGCAAGCCAAAAACCTGGCCGCGCCATTTTTAATTGGCTGGTTCATAAAAAGTGTCGTCACCAAGTACGGTGGCGGCGCCGGATACAACCGTGTTAAACCGGTCATGATTGGTCTAATCGCCGGCGACATGCTCGGGGGCATCATCCCAATGATTGTCGGCGCGATCTATTATTGTTGGACGGGTGAGCCACCGGAATCGTATCGTGTGCTGCCTACTTAGATGAAATAGCAACCAATGCCAGAAGCAGCCCAGATTGACATCAAGGAACAGCCCTTTCTCAGCTTGGGGCGGACCGTGAAGATTACAGTCATCGGCATCCGTTACCGGCTCTTTCGTTCTATCGTGACGGTCGTTGTCATTGCGGTCGCGGTCGCCTTTCTGATGAACATCATCAGCGAAAGCATCATCAAACGGACCATCGCCCTTCGCACCACGGACAGGCTGAAGGAAATGCGCCAGGCCACCTACTGGGCGGCACGGCTGACCATTCCGGAAACCATGGAGCAATCCATCCAGGATCTCGCATCCGCTGAAAAGAGTTCGCCCAGTTATCTGGAGCGTCAGAAGTTCGGAAAGTTCAATGACGCGTCCATGGATCAGCTCAAGGCATACTGTGAGCAGGCCGCCACGTTCATGAATTTCTTTACCGACCTTGACTACGGTCGGCGCCGGGCCCTCGTCCGCTACGCAACAGGTGTTGATATCTTTGCCCGCCTGCAGGACGAAGTCCGATTCACGGAATTCGAGACGACGTTGTCTTCCATGAGATCATTACGGTTTCCAACTCCGATCAGCGATTTCAGAGCATTCCTCAAACAATGGCCGACAAATAAGAACGACTTGCAGAAGGTGATCGAGGCCAAAAAGAAAGCCATCGCCAAAGTAAGCCAGTTCCTGGGTAAACGGCCGGTAAAGGGGATGATGTCGGAGGTCAGTGGAGATTTCGGTGACGTCATCCGAAAGGCGGGTTTCGAGCTCACGGACAATACCCGCGCTGTGCTGGCCGAGCAGGGGCGCCGCATCATCGAGACTGAGCAACTCGAACAGAGCATCAACAATTCTGATGTACGGCGCGACGTGGCCGGCTATCTGGACAAGCTGCCGACAGACATCGATCTGTCCGTCATGTGGCGGCTGCTCGAGCGTACGAAAAGCGCGACGTGGTATGCAGACAAGTTGAAGAAGTACGATCTGCCTTCGAAGGACATACCGGTGGAAAGGCTCGTTGGCACTGCTCGTCTCAAAAAAGAAGAGCGGGCCCTCCAACTCGCGGGAGAGCTCGGCGAAGACGTCGGAGGGGGCATGCTCGGCCTGGGCGAGCGCATGAGCTGGCTGGTCCTCGCATCGATGATGGTCTGTATCGTCGGCATCGCGAACGCCATGCTGATGTCAGTGACCGAGCGTTTTCGGGAGATAGCAACCCTCAAGTGTCTAGGCGCACTGGACGGTTTCATCATGCTGATGTTCGTGCTCGAGGCCTGTTTCCTCGGGGTGGTCGGTGGCTTCGCCGGCGCCATCATCGGTAACATTCTCGGTATAGGACGCATGCTAATTGTCTATGGCAGTATTCTCGTGAATCCGATCCCATTTGATGAATTGTTCGTCGCCATGTCAGCCTCAATGGCCGTCGGCATCGTCCTGGCCGCCGTAGCCTCAGTTTATCCATCTTTCAAGGCTGCTAAATTGGCGCCTATGGAGGCGATGAGGATTGAGTAATACGTAATACGTAATAGACCGCAGGCCTCGGAAATCAGACAGAGACTACAGTCATCAGAACGAGGAACGAGTGATTACCAAGAACCAAGAACAGAGAACCAAAAACATTCCGACCTGAATCCGACCTCAGAACCAAATCGGCCCTCTAGGTCGGCACTTTACGTATTACGCATTACGTATTACGTATTACGCATTACGTATTACGCATTACCCATCACGTCCCCATGCCCGAAGAAACCACCAACCTTAAAGACGCGCCGGATGATGTCGATAGCAGCGGCAATGAAAGACGTCGCGTTATCATCCGCACCATCCATCTGAAGAAGGAGTATCAGATGGGCGAGGTGACTACTCATGCTCTGCGCGGAGTCGAGGTCGAGATTTATTCGGGCGAGTTTATCTCGGTCATGGGGCCGTCTGGCTCTGGCAAGAGCACGTTCTTCAACATGATCGGCGGGCTTGACAGCCCGACCAGCGGTCGAGTGTTTATCGACGAGGTGGATGTCGCGCAGCTCACCGCGGTGGAGCTCGCCTTCCTTCGCTGCCGAAAGATTGGCTACATTTTTCAACAGTACAATCTCATCACATATATGACCGCGCTGGAAAATGTGACAACACCAATGGCCTTCGGCGGTACCGCACCGGACGAAGCCCGTGCGCGGGGCATGGATCTGCTCGATATTGTCGGCCTCAAGGAACGATGGTTTCACCGCCCGATTGAAATGTCCGGGGGCCAGCAGCAGCGTGTGGCTATCGCCCGCGCCATGGCGAACGAGCCTTCGATCCTGTTATGCGATGAGCCGACGGCCAACCTCGACCATCATACCGGCCGCGAGATTTTGAATATTTTGAAACGCCTGAACACCGAAAAAGACGTGACCATCATCTGTGCCACCCACGATCATCGAATGATGGATATGTGCGATCGCCTGATGTGGATTCGCGATGGACAGATCGCTCGTATCGCAAACCGTGAGGACGTGCATATCGAGCTGGCTTCTATTGGTGATGATGATGAATGACGTAATGCGTAATACGTAATGCGTAATACGTAATGTGCCGGCTTGGTGTGCCGGTGTTGTTTGAGCATCGGATTCTTATCCGAATGAGTAATGAGTAATGAGTAATGAGTAATGTGCTGAACTGGTGGGCCGGTGTTGTCGTAACGCCGGACTTTATTTCGAAGGTGCCAAGCTTGCGTAGTGAATCGCAGCCTCAGTCCCCAGCATCCGGCATTTCGCTGTCCAACCGCTTTCTCGATTACACCGGTCGTTCAAGCCGCAACTTACTCATTACTCATTACTCATTACTTATTCTCTCCCTCATCTTCGCCGCCACGCTGCACGCCGAGCCCTCCCAGTTCGTCAAAGACTGCCAGGCTTTGACGAGCGGCTCGCACCGGCTTACTGGAACTCGAGAAAACCAGGAGGCCGCGGCCTATGTGGTCGAGCGACTCAAAGGGCTCGGGATCGTGGAGCACAGTGAAGAGACGAAGGATTCGCCCGACCGGATTTACGTCCAGGACTTTGGCTCTTCCCAGACATTCGTGGGCAGGTGCGAAATCAAATTCGATGACGGCAAGGTCTATAAACTACTGCCTTCACGGCCTGATGGCATCGTCCCACCAGTGACGCCCGTCGACGGGCTTCATGCGCCGTTGGTTTATCTTGGCGACGGCACTCAGACTGATTTCGACCGCGCTTCACCGCGGGGCAGGATTGTCGTCCTCAACTACAACTGTGGCGCGGGATGGTTGCGTGCGTTCCGGCAGGGAGCGGCTGCGGTCATCTTTGCCAGCAATGGCATTGATCGTGCGGACAGCCCTCATCACACGGAAGCCAACGCGAATTTGCCCCGATTTTATTACACGGGCGAGCCGGCTGACCTCCTTGATAAAGGCGCCGGTCGGATATTCAGCAAGGTCATCTGGAATCGCGTGTACGGCCGCAACATATTCGCCTGGATTCAAGGCAAGGATGCAGGCAAAGATTCCATCTTTCATCAGGAGAAGGAAGAGGTCCTGCTCATCGGCGCGAATCTCGACAGCTTCGGAGAAGTCCCCCGCGAATCGCCGGCAGCGCGGGGGGCAGCCAATTGCGCGGCCGTGCTGCACCTTGCAGAGCACTTCCTCGAGAACCGGCCAAGGCGGCACATCCTGCTGGCTTTCTGGGACGGCGATTCACGGGGCCATGCAGGTAGCGTGGCCCTCTATCGGACACTCTACGACAAAAAGAAGGACAACGACGTTTACCTCGACTTGAGAGAGGAATACCAGGCCCGCGAGACTCGCTTCCTCGGCCTGTTGAAGAAGATTGTTGAGTTGGAGAACCCTCTCACAGGCGCCGATATCAGCTCTATCGGCGAAAGCGAAGAGGACGGCTCGAATGCCCGACGCCGCCTGCTGGAGCGGGCGAAGACAAAGGCGAAGGACTTTGTGGATCATTTGAATGTCGAAATGCTGGATCTGCGACTCCTCCGGGAAGAGGTGAAGGAAGACAGCGCAAAAGCAGAGGCGCTCGACAAGGAGGTGAACGACCTTCAGCAGTCGAAGGACGAATGGAATCTCGTCCGCCGATACATCGCTCAGTTGCGCCGCGCTCGCCGGCCAGAGCTCGAGTCAATGATTGCCGGATATGTGAAGACCAATGAAGCCAACAAGGCTATCGCTGCACAACGTCTCAGTGATCCGGCCCTTCTCTTGAAGCGAGTGCAGAACAAAGTGAGCAGAGTCATCGCGGATCTCGAGAAGGACATTGATATCCGACTGGACGAGCTTCTGTACGAAGGCAAAGCACTCAAGCACGACCGGGCTCTTCAACAATTGCTCGCCGAGAAGTGGTTGACGCTGCACATCTCTCTGCTGCTCGGAGATACCACCCCCCGTTACGGGCTCCTCATCGGCGGCGATTCGCAGCTTTACTCCAGCCAGGACAATCCCGGTCTTTACGGAAAGATTCAGAACTCTTTCCTGGACGCCTGGGAAAAGCTGAAGGACACCGAGACCTTCCCTGCTAATTTTGAGGAGAACACCGCCAACGGTACTCTGAACCCGGCGCGGCTTATCTGGGCAGCGCCGTTCCTGATCCACAGCGGCGAGATTGCCGGGCGCAACGGCATCTACAACCTCTGCATCGGCACTTCGCAGGAGGCGATCAGCAGGGAGGGGACTCCGAGCGATACGCTCGAGAATCTGAAAGTCGATGTTATCGAAGGCCAGTCAAAGGAAATCGCCCACCTGCTCTCCGCGGTGGCCAGCCACGAAGGGATCTCCCTCAAGCGCACCATCGTGCCGGATGCGAATTACTGGTATCCGGAAATCAATTCGCTCAACCGCGCGCGCGGCCCCATCGCCATGGGCATGCTGCCGGGATCATCCACACCGGATAAACCGATGCGCGGGGTGATGATTCAGTTCTACCATGTGTATCGCTCTGGTGGGACGAAGCCTCAGTTGTTCAATCCCAACAAGATTTACGCGTTCGACAATTTTTCTCTTCTACGCACCAACCACAACGGTTCTTACGGAGTCGGTCCGACCCATAGATCGGCTTGGCGCACCCGCAGCCTGGCGATCCAGTTTGATGAGAACGGTCTACCCATCGCAGCTTCCGACAACCAGACGCGGGCGAGTATCTTCTCGCGGCTCAATATGTTCATGTGCACCGATGGCGTCTTGGCAATACCGCCCCAACTCGCGCCTCAGGACACGAAGATACTTGATGCGAGGACGAACGGCACGCTTCAGGATAACAAGTCCTTTTCACGCACCCTCGATGGCGTCTGCCACTGGTATGCTGAAAAGAAGGTGAACTTCGTGAAGGTCTTCGGAGTGCAGTCGGTCATCGGTCTGGTCACCGGCAGTGAGAACTTTGAAGAGGCTGGCAAGAACATCGAAGGGGACGGCTACCCAACCAATGAAGCCTGGGAGATGCAGGACTCGCCACAGCGATCATCCGTAGACTTGTGGCGTCTGAATGAGTCACGGCTCAAGGTCATGCGCTCCCGTGAAATCATCAATGGCTCGCTCGAAGAATTGCATGGCAAAGCCGAAGACCTGATGGTTCGGGCCGCCAGCACAGATTCGCTGGTCGAGCGAGAGGCGCTCCTCACCTCGGCTTTCCTGGTCGAACAGCCGGTCTATCACAACACTCGTCGAACGCTCGACGACCTCGTGCACGCCGTGCTCGTACTGCTCGGGCTTTGCGTGCCCTTCGCCTTTGCTCTCGAAAGGCTGCTCATCGGCTCGACTAACATCTATCGACAGATTGGTGGCTTCGTTGGTTTCTTCACGGTCACGTTCCTGCTGCTGTTCTTCTCTCATCCCGCGTTCGCCATTTCAAAGACGCCCATGATCATCTTTCTGGGCTTTTCGGTGGTGGTGCTGTCGTCGCTGGTGATCTTCATCATCATGCGCAAATTCGAGGTCGAGCTGAAAGTGCTCCAGGGAATGACTTCCACTGTGCACGCAGCCGACGTCTCGCGTATCAGCACGGTCATCGCGGCCATGAACATGGGCATCTCCACCATGCGCCGCCGCCCGCTGCGCACCGCGCTGACGGCCACGACGATTTTGCTGCTCACGTTCACCATCCTCTGTTTCGCTTCGTTTGATCGGCAGCTTGGTATCGTCCGCCTCTTTGCTAATGCCTCGCCCGTTTACACGGGCGCGTTTGTGCACGAGGTGAATTGGTCGCCGTTGCCCGAAGGCATCCTCGATCTCATTTACGGGCGCTGGGGCAAGTCTTCTGCAGTCCTGCCGCGCTACTGGTTTGCACCGAAGGAAACGGAAAACCGCCAGCCGATTATCACCAAGCTCGACGGTAAAGACGCGCTCCCATTGCGCGGCATCCTTGGCATGGACGATCTGGAGCTCAAGCACCGGCCCGACTTTGCGGATTTGCTGGGCAATCCTGAAAGCCTCACTGGCAAGGTCTGGATCACAGACGCAGTCGGTGACCAGTTCGGGATCAAGCCCGGCGAAAGCCTGCTGATGAACGGCAGAAAGTTTGAGGTCGGCCCGTATATCGATGCGAACAAATTTGCGTCTCTGCAGGATATGGACGGCAGCAGCATTCTTCCGGTCGACTTCTCTGCCATGGAAGGCGCGATGGGCCAGCAAAGCGAAGATACCCGCGAAGCCCTGGCCTCCGACAGCCAGCAGAACTGGGCATATCTGGCGACCGATACCGTCTGTGTTGTGTCCAACAGCGACGCCCGAACTCTTGGAGCAAACCTCCACGGCGTTAATCTGTATACGAAAGACGTCCGCTCAGCGACGCAGCTCGGCGAGGTGCTCGCCATGACACTCGGCCGGCCTGTGAGTGCCACTCGTACTGAGGGCGTCTACCTGCACGCGTTCGGCAATAAGATGTCGGCCAGCGGTACGGGGGACCTCATTTTCCCAATCATCCTCGGTGGGCTGGTGATTTTCGGTACCATGCTGGGATCGGTCGCTGACCGTGAAAGAGAGATTTACACGTTCAGCGCCCTCGGCCTCGCGCCCCCTCACGTCGCCAGCCTTTTCTTCTCGGAAGCGATGATCTATTCCGTCATCGGAGGTCTCGGTGGTTACCTGTTCGCACAGGCGTCGTTGCAGGTGCTGACGTTCCTTGCCGAGTTTGGGCTGGTCAGGGTGCCGGAGGTCAATTACTCGTCGACCAACGCCATCATTACTCTACTCATTGTCATGGCCACGGTTCTTATCTCTGCCATCTACCCCGCGATGAAAGCATCGAGGAGCGCTAATCCCGGTCTGCTTCGCTCGTGGCGTCTGCCGCAGCCTGACGGAGATACCTTCGATATCGCATTCCCCTTCACCGTTTCTGATTACGACATCACCGGCGTGGTCAGCTTCCTGAAAGAACATTTCGATAATCACGGCGACGCCGGCCTGGGCACGTTCATGGCCCGTAGCGCCAAGCTGGCGGAAAGCGATTCCCACACCATGGGTCTTGAATCAGAAATCGCGCTCGCGCCCTTCGACCTCGGTGTGACGCAAAGCTTCGCCCTGCGCAGCTCACCCAGCGAAATCCCCGGCATCGATGAAGTGAATATCAAATTGACCCGTCTCTCTGGACAGCCGAAAGACTGGCAGCGACTCAACAAAGTCATGCTCGACGACCTGCGTCGCCAGTTCCTCATCTGGCGTTCCCTGCCGGCGGAGACGATGGAGATCTATCGAGAGAGGACGCTGGTGGAAATGGGGAGGAAGAAAGAAGAGTGAATAAGTATAGAGAATGCTGGAATGTTGTTGATTTAAGGTTTTCAAAGGGCGTCGCGGAGTCAGCCCGGTACGCCCCGATGCCGCCATCTGAGTTACGTATTACGCATTACGAATTACGTATTAGTCATCCATGCCTGAAGAACGCGTAGACAAAGAGATTGAAGAATACCGGAGCCTGATGGAAGTCCCGACGGAGTTCATCGACGGCTTTAACTGGATGTCGCTCTTTGGCGCGATATTCATTGCCCTGCTCATGGTTCCGGGCGCGATCTATATGGGGTTGCTGGCCGGACACGGCATCGGGCCGGCTGCACAGTGGGTGACGGTGATCCTGTTTATCGAGGTGGCCCGGCGGGCCCACCGGAATCTCAACAAGTCTGAAATATTTGTGCTTTTCTTTATGGCCGGCGCGGCCATGGGCGTGCCGTTCCAGGGGCTGCTGTGGCATCAGTTTTTCGCGCGCAGCGATGCGGCCACGGCTTACGGGATTGCTGACGGGTTACCGAGCTGGTATGCGCCTGCGCCGGAATCGGAATCGTATGCGATTCGCTCCTTTTTCCATGCTGATTGGCTGCCGGTCATAGCCCTCGTCGTTTTCGGCACATTCTTCAGCCAGCTCAAAAACATAATTCTTGGGTACGGCCTTTACCGGCTGACGAGTGATCTCGAGAAGCTGCCGTTCCCGATGGCGCCGATTGGTGCGATGGGCATCATGGCTCTCGCAGAAGATGTGGATCAGAAGGATTCAGTAGACAGCGAAGAGCGGTGGCGTTGGCGAGTCTTCTCGATCGGGGGAGCGCTGGGGCTTGCGTTCGGAGCGGTCTACCTGCTGCTGCCTGTGGTCACCGGCGCCATTACTGGAAATCCGATCGAGATTTTTCCGATCCCCTTCGTGGACTGGACATACAAGACCGAAGACTACCTGCCCGCGGTTGCGACTGGTATGGCCTGGGATCTTGGAAATCTTCTGACCGGAATGGTGCTGCCATTCTGGGGTATGGTCGGGAGTTTTTTGGGCCTCGTTTTCACTTTCATTCTGAATCCCATCCTCTACTCGCAGGAAGTGCTTACCTCCTGGTCGCCGGGCGACGACACCATCGCCACCATGTTCAAAAACAATGTGGATTTTTATTTCAGCTTCACAATCGGTATTTCCGTTGCCATCGCTATCGCGGGTTTCTGGCAGGTCATCCGAAACCTTCAGAAGAAACGTTCGGAGGCCACCAGGTCCGCATCCGTGGCTTTTGAGACGTCCGTGCCGAAGGGCCGCGGCGACATCAAAACGTGGCTGATCTTTCTCTGTTACTTCATCATCACCTCAGCCTACATCCTCGTTTCCGGTTACCTCATTGAGTGGCATAAGGGCGTGATGATCGTCCTCGTCCTGCTTGGTTTCGTTTACACTCCGCTGATCAGTTATGTGACCGCACGTCTCGAAGGCATGGTCGGGCAGGTGGTCGAGATTCCTTACATCAAAGAGGCCAGCCTGATCCTCAGCGGCTACCGGGGTGTCGATTGCTGGTTCCTTCCGATACCGGTGGCGAGCTTTGGTGAGATGACCGTTTTCTACCGTCAGTGCGAGCTCACCGGCACAAAATTTACCAGCATCTGGAAGACAAAACTGATCCTCTATCCGATCATCCTGACCAGCGGCATTGTCTTCATGAATCTCATCTGGGGCCTGGCGGAAGTTCCCTCGTCGGTGTACCCATTCGCCCAGAAGATGTGGCCTCTCAATGCGGCCAACGCATGCATCATGTACTCGGCGACCCTGGGAGAGTACTCCATTTTTGAAGAGGCATTCCGGTGGTCTTATGTGATAGCCGGCACGATATTCGGTACGGCCCTCTTTGGTGTCATGAGCTCGCTCGGTGCGCCCATTTTCCTCATCTACGGCGTGGTCAGGGGCCTCGGGCAGAGCATGCCGCACATCATCATTCCACAGTTCATCGGAGCGCTCCTGGGCAAGTTTTACTTTCAGAAGAAGCTCGGTCTGAAATGGAAGCAATACGTCCCGGTGGTCTCAGCAGGCTTTGCCTGCGGCATGGGATTGATCACGACTGTAGGAATTGGAATACAGTTTCTGAGCAAAGCGGTCATCCAGTTACCGTTTTAGGGTGAGGGTGGCGGGAGGCCTGATTCTTCGTCGTTGTCTTCGTCTTCCTCTGAGATCAAGGATAAGACGAAGATTGAACTCGAAGATCTGGTATCTCATTTCTGCGGGGCTAAAATCCCGAGCTCTCATTTTTCGAATAACGCATCGAGTCCACCATGACACCCGAACAGGAATACGTACTGCAAATAAAGCGAAGATCCTTCCTCGGACAAAGCTCCAGAGGCATCGGCTACATTGCTCTCGCATCACTCCTCAAGCCGGACCTGCTCTCGGCGGCAGACTCGGACAGGCCCGAGCAGTGGACAGGCGTCATTAAGAAGATGCATCACCCGCGCAAGATCAAGCGCGTGATTCACCTGTGCATGGCGGGCGGAGCATCTCATCTTGAATCATTCGACTACAAGCCAAAGCTTGCAGAGATGAACGGCAAGCCGATGCCGAAGTCTTTCACAGAGGGGCAGCCTATTGCCCAACTCCAGGGCCAGAGAAACAAGCTCAAGTGTCTGGGCCCGACCCATCCGTTCAGCCGCCATGGCAAGAATGGTCAACAGATCTGCGACGCTTTTCCGTATATTCAGGGCGCGGCTGACGACATCTGCATCATCAATTCCATGCAGACCGAGGCGATCAATCACGACCCCGCCCACACATTCATGAACACCGGCACCACCATCTCAGGGCGGCCGAGCATGGGAGCATGGGTTCTCTATGGTCTCGGCAGCGAATCGGAGAATCTGCCGGGCTTCGTTGTTCTGACGTCAGTCGGAGGCGGACAAAGCCAGCCCATTGCATCCCGCCAATGGCACAGCGGCTTTCTTCCCAGCCGGTTTCAGGGAGTTCATTTCCATTCCAAGGGCGATCCAGTGCTTTACGTCGGCAACCCGAAAGGCGTCACCAGGGGCCAGCAGCGCGATGTGTTCGATGCGGTGCAGGCCTTGAATCGCCGGCATATGAACCTGGTCGATAACCCGGAAGTGGCCACGCGTATCAGCCAGTATGAGATGGCCTTTCGGATGCAGACCAGCATCCCTGAGCTCATGGACATCAAAGACGAGCCGAAGCATGTTCTTGATATGTACGGCACATCGGGAGCGGATGGGACTTTCGCGGCAAACTGCCTGCTGGCGCGCCGGCTCGCAGAAAGAGGCGTGCGATTCATTCAGCTCTATCACCGCGGGTGGGATCATCACGGCGGCGTCAAGAACGGAGTAAGAGTCACCGCAAAACTGGTCGATCGGGGAACAGCCGCACTGATCGGCGACCTCAAACAGCGCGGCATGCTCGAAGACACCCTGATTCTGTGGGGTGGTGAATTCGGCCGGACTCCGATGGCGCAGGGCTCAGGCCGTGACCATCACATTCGCGGCTTCTCGGTGTTCCTGGCCGGCGGCGGAATACAGGGAGGCATCACTTACGGTGCAACCGATGACCTGGGCTACCTTGCCGTCAGGGACAATGTCCACGTGCATGATCTTCATGCGACCATGCTGCATCTGCTGGGTATCGACCATCTCAAGTTCACCTATAAATTCCAGGGCAGGGATTTTCGCCTGACCGATGTGCACGGACGAGTGGTGAACGAGGTACTTGCGTAGTCTCGTCGCTCCGCGACGAGAACAGCGGTCGCGGAGCGCCCGCACTACTACGATGTTACCGCACTACCGCCTGAATGGTGCGCGCCCGATCTCTTCGATTCTTTTCTTCGCCACTTTGGCCTGCTTCGAGCGTGGCATCAGATGAATGAATTTCTTGAAATTCAAGACGGCTGGGTAGAGCTCATCGTTCTTATCCAGCAAGATGGCGAAATCGTAGATGGCTGCCGCGTAATTGGGCTTTGCTTCGAGCGCCAGGCCGTAATGCTCCAGGCTTTCATCGATGCGACTGCGGCGCTTGAGAAGGCTCGCCAGGTTGTATTGGGCAAGATGGTTCTGAGCGTCAGCACTGATGACTTCTTTCAGCAGCTTTTCTGCTTCATCATATTCCTTCAGGATATCCAGGCAGAAACTCAGATTGATTTTCGATTCCACGTGTTCCGGGCTCATGGCCAGGACATCCCGATATTTCTCAACGGCCTCTTGGTGGCGGCCATTCTCTGAAAGCGCCAAAGCCACGCTGAACATCGCCGGAATCTCTGCCGGCGCGAGAGCCTCAGCAACGCGAAATTCTTTCAGTGCCAGCGCATACCTGCCCGTCGACATGGCCACTTCTCCCATGGTCAGATGTTTCTTCCACGCACCCGGTGATCGGTCGATGGCCGTCTTCAACAGTTCTGCCCTTCTGGTCTGATCGAGTTTCGTGAGCGTGGCCGATTCGATGACGGCTTTGCTGCCCCCGGCTTTCGCATAAAGCAGGCGTGCATCTTCAGGGTTGGCTTCCAGTCCCTCATCAAACTCGGCTTCAGCGGCTTCTCTGTCGCCACCCAGTGCGTAGATGAGGCCCTTTATCAAGTGGCGCATGGCGGTGGATGCTTTGATCATTGGTTGCTCTGAGCGGGCGGCTTTCGAAGGGTCGGTCCCTTTAAGCGAGAGGCTAAAAAACTCCAGGGATGCCTTCCTCCTCGCTGCCAACTCTTCTATCTCCGGTTGCCTGAAGAGATCTTTAAGCAGTCGAGGATCCGGACGCACGCCCTCCTCTGGAAATCTGCTTCGAAGAGCCTGAATCGTGCAGATATGGCTGGTTAGAATTTCCTCAGCATTCCTGAAGTTCGCGTCCTTCAACTCCGCCAGGAAATCCGGATCTGCGAGCCGCTCCTCTAGTCTGCCCCGCGAAGTTGAAAGATCTCCGCCTCCCATGAAAAGGATCGAGTCGGGCTGAACAAACGCGACCTTGCCTTCAGGAAATGACTCAGAGAAGTTTTCAATCACATAACGCAGTGCATCGGGCGCGATGCCGCAGGGAACTGCCAGACAGAACAGGCCGTCCTCCATTAGTTTGTTCTCGATGAGCCCAAGCGTCTGTAAAGAGGCCAGGTCCATTCTTGCCGCAGGACCGGGCGCCCAGTCCAGGGAGCCGAGGATGAAATCCCAACTTCGTAATTCGGTGCGAAGAAAAGTCCTCAACTGGCCGAATCGGAATTGGAGCGCCTTGCCCTCTGTTCGCTCATGGAATCTTGAAAGGCTCTGGACGAGCGATCGCTTCACGCCCTCAGCCGCCGTTGGGAAAGGGAGGAGAAGGTGCACCTGCCTCACCTCCGGATACGCGGGCAGCGCATCCAGGCATCCCCCTCCACCAATGCCCAGCACGAGGATGTCTTTCGGATCCTTGGCGATCGAAAGGGGTAGATGCGCGAAGCGGCGTTCTGCCGGGGCCCAGGCGAGGTCTCCGGCCAAATGACCATCAATGGTCCATGAGCGTGCATTGCCTGAAGAGTCTCCAAGCACGGAATATGTGCCTTGAGGCCCTTCCAGATAATCGATGACGCGCGATTCCGCGGTGTGACTCTTCTGGGGAAATAACGGGGGCTGGAAGACCGCATACCCGACCAGGATGAGCAGAGCCAGGAAGAAAGTCTTTTTATTTTCCTGGATCAGCACGCCAACACAGGCCGTGGCAAACGCAAGCACAGCCACGCCACTCTGAAGCCCGGTAAAGGAAACGATTGTGGAGTGCATGATCAGCGCTATGCCCGCGCCCGCG
>Ga0187827_10002729_pt1 | contig 23688 bp, 19 predicted proteins | sample ETNtaG_39_FD_167969 | JGI IMG/M metagenome (GOLD analysis project Ga0187827, IMG submission 167969) | Marine microbial and viral communities from oxygen minimum zone, Eastern Pacific Ocean - ETNP2014_SV_150_PacBio MetaG (Illumina Assembly) | ecosystem: Environmental > Aquatic > Marine > Hypoxic... | reverse complement strand
GACCCCGGTCATACGCGCTGTCGAGATAGAGCCCTTCGACACGGCGATCCTGTTCGGCTTCGTGCGCGCCTGGCCCTATGTGCTGTTTACGCTCGCTATACTCGGTGTAGGGCTCTTCGTTGAGCGCGCCTTTTGCCGCTATCTCTGTCCGCTGGGCGGCAGCCTTGCCATCCTCGGGCGCTGGCGCATGCTGCTCTGGTTAAAGCGTCGGCCCGAATGCGGCAGTAGCTGCAACACTTGTCAGCCGCTTTGCCCGGTGCAGGCGATCGGCAACGATGGCAGCATAAATTTCAATGAGTGTTATCACTGTCTGGCCTGCCAGGTGGCCTATCAGGACGATCAGGTCTGTCCGCCCTTGGTGGCCAGGAGGGAGCGCCGCGAGCGCCTGTCGGGTAGTTCCGGTATTGGGCCGCGCGAGGAAGCCGTGCCGGTGGCAGCAAAATAGAAGGAGGAGAACCGATGTCAAAGAAGAACACTGTGCCCGCCGCCGAGGCGCTCGGCGAGCCAGTCGCGAGCGGTGGTCTGCTGCACCGGCGCGCCTTTCTCGCTGGCAGTGCGGTGGCTGCGGCGGCCCTGCCCGGTGCGGCTGTAGCCGCGGAATCCATCGGCGATGAAGCGCCGAGCTGGATGACCGTGCCGGGCATCACGTTTCGGCCCTACGGTGATCCTGCTCGCGCCGAACGGGAGACAGCTCGCACCGTGCTTCAGCCCTATGGCGATCTGGCGCCCGGCGCTGGTGTCGGCATGACGCCACTGCAGAACCTTGAAGGCACCATCACACCCAACGGTCTGCATTTCGAGCGCAGCCACAACGGCCGACCCATCATCGATTCGGAGAGGCATGAGTTTTTGATCCATGGTCTGGTGGTGCAGCCGCTTAAGTTCGACATAGAGGCGCTGCTGCGCTATCCGATGGCTAGCCGACTTCTATTTATCGAGTGCGCTGGCAATAGTTTCTTCAACAGCAACCTGTTCTCCGAGCCCATGCAGGTGCCGGTAGGTATGATCCACGGTCTCATCTCCGGTGCCGAGTGGACGGGTATCCCGCTCTCGATCCTACTCGATGAAGCTGGATTGGATCCGCGCGGCAAGTGGATTCTTGCCGAGGGGGCTGATTCCGCCGCCATGAGCCGTAGCATTCCCATGGAAAAGGCACTCGACGACGCCATCGTGGCTTTGTATCAGAACGGCGAGCGCCTACGCCCCGAGAACGGCTACCCCATGCGCCTCGTGTTGCCGGGCTACGAAGGTAATATGTCGGTCAAGTGGCTGCGCCGCATCAAGGTCACCGAGGGACCAACTCACACAAAGGACGAGACCTCGAAATATTCCGACCTGATGCCCGACGGCATGGCGCGCCAGTTCACTTTCCGCATGGATGTGAAATCAACCATCACACGCCCGGCAACGGGTCTGACGATGCGCGGCGCGGGGCTCTATCAGATCTCGGGCCTCGCTTGGTCAGGCCACGGCCGAATCGCCCGCGTCGAGGTCTCGGCCGACGGCGGCAAGAGCTGGGCGGAGGCGGCGCTGGACGGGCCGGTGCAGCCGATGGCGCTGACGCGTTTCCGCCTGCCCTGGAGTTGGGACGGCGCGCCAGCTGTCGTGCAAAGCCGCGCGACCGACGAGAAAGGTAACACCCAGCTACGACGCGAAGTGTGGTCCGAGCAGTATGCGGCAGGCCATCTCTACCACTGCAACGCCATCCAAACCTGGGGCATTGCAAGCAACGGGGAGGTCAGCAATGTCTATATTTGATCGTTGCACGCTTTCGACCTTGGCCGTGGTCCTGCTTGTTGCCAGTCCCGTTCTCGCTGAGCCCGGTCCAAAGCTGGGCGAGCCGGTATCGGCGGAAGAGGTCGCTAAATGGGATATCAGCATCGCGCCCGACGGTGCCACCTTGCCGCCCGGTAGGGGTGATGCCGAACGCGGCGCTCACGTCTACCATCAGCACTGCAGGCGCTGCCATGGCGGGGGCGCCAGGGGCGGCGAGAAATTTGCTGATGCACTTGCCGGTGGCATCGATTCTCTAGCCGGCGACAAGCCGGTGAAAACCATAGCCAGCTACTGGCCCTATGCCACCACTATTTTTGACTACGTGCGCCGTGCCATGCCCTATGATCGGCCGATGTCGCTCAGCAATGACGATGTCTATGCGGTCACGGCATACCTGTTGAGCTTGAACGGCATCATCAAGGACGGCCAGGTCATGGATGCCGATAGCCTGCCTGGTGTGAAGATGCCGAACCGTGACGGCTTCCTGCTATACTGGCCAGAGCCTAACTGAAAACGGAGGCTGGCGTGACAGATTACGATTTCACGCCGCTTGCCAGGAGCCTGCCGCAAAGCGTGCCCTTTGTCGGCCCAGAGGCGCTGGAGCGCAGGCGTGGCAAGCCGTTTTGTGCCCGCATCGGTGCTAATGAAAGTGTTTTCGGCTGTTCGCCGAAGGCTGTCGCGGCAATGCAGGCCGAAGCGACCGCGCTGTGGCAATATGGTGATCCCGAGAACCACGATCTGAAGGTGGCGCTCGCCGCGCATCACAGCGTGGCGCCCGAGAATGTCGTCGTGGGCGAGGGCATCGATGCGCTGTTCGGCTATATGGTGCGGCTGTTCGTCGAGCCTGGCGTGACCGTGGCAACCTCACTCGGCGCCTATCCCACCTTTAATTTTCATGTTGTTGGCTTTGGCGGCAGGCTAGCCACGGTTCACTATCGTGAGGACCGTGAGGATCCGGAGGCGTTGCTCGACCTGGCGGTACGCGAGAAGGCACGCCTGATCTATCTCGCTAACCCGGATAATCCCATGGGCAGTTGGTCCGATGCGGCGAAGATCGAGGACATGATCGCGCTTGTACCCGATGGTTGTGTGCTGGTGCTCGACGAAGCCTACTCGGACTTCGCACCGGCCGGCACGGTTCCGCCACTCGATATCTCTTGCCGCAAGGTGCTGCGCTTTCGCACTTTTTCAAAGGCGCACGGCCTGGCCGGTGCGCGTGTCGGCTATGCGCTTGGCGAAGCTGGTTTGGTTGGTGCTTTTGATAAGGTGCGCAATCATTTTGGCGTTAACCGAATGGCCCAGGTAGCGGCGCTGGCATCGCTCGGCGATGCGGCTCATCTGGCCGAGGTGACTATCAAGGTCTCTGCTGCGTGCGAGCGCATTGCCTCCATCGCTGCCGCGAATGGGCTCGATAGCCTGCCGACTGCGACCAATTTCGTGGCCGTCGATTGCGCGGGTGACGGCAACCTAGCGATACGCGTTCTCGAAGCACTTGCCAGGCGCGATGTATTCGTTCGCATGCCCGGCGTCGCTCCTCTCAATCGGTGTATCCGTATCAGCGCCGGCCTGCCCGGCGACCTCGACCTGCTTGAAGAAGCTCTACCCGCAGCCCTGAAGGAAGCACGCAACGGCGCATAGTTTCCCGCACCGCTATCGCAATCCCGGCGAGATCGAAACCGTCGTGATCTGAGCGATCACGCCGTCGACCTATTGAGGAGAAAGTTGTCGTGGCCGAAGCCTTTCCCAGCCAGTCCCGGGTCGTCATCATCGGTGGTGGCATCGCCGGTTGCTCGATCGCCTACCATCTCGCCAAGCTGGGCTGGAGCGACGTTACGTTGCTGGAGCGTGGGAAACTGACCTGCGGCACCACCTGGCACGCGGCGGGGCTGGTCACGCAGCTCCGCGCTACCCATACGATGACCGAGCTTTGCCGCTACGGCCCCTTGCTTTATGGGGCGTTGCAGGCGGAAACGGGACAGGCCACGGGGTTCAAGGCCAATGGCTCGTTACAGGTCGCGCGCACGCCAGAGCGTCTAACCGAGGTTGCGCGCATGATCTCGCTGGGCAAGGTCTTTGGCGTCGAGACGCGGATGGTCGGCCCGGCCGAGGCCAAAGAGCTTTACCCCCTGCTCGACGAGGGCCGCGTGCTCGGCGGCGGTTTCATTCCGGGCGACGGCCAGACCAATGCCATCGATACGACCATGGCGCTCGCCAAGGGAGCGCGCCGAGGTGGCATTCGAATTGTCGAGGGGGTTAGCGTCACAGGCTTCGAGATTGTCGACGGGGCGGTCACGGCGGTCGTAACCGACCACGGGAACATAGTCTGTGAGGTTGTTGCTAACTGTGCCGGCGTTTGGGCCCGCAATATCGGTTGCCTGGCCGGTGTCAACGTGCCGCTTTACGCCGCCGAGCACATGTATGTGACGACCGAGACCGATCCGGCGATACCTTCTGACTTGCCTGTCCTGCGTGATACCGACGGCACCGTGTATGTGAAAGAGGATGCCGGCAAGCTGTTGGTTGGTGCCTTTGAGCCGAATGCTAAGCCGTTGTCGCTCGACGCGCTTCCGGCCAAGTTCGAGTTCGGCGAACTGCAGGAGGATTGGGACCAGTTCGGACCGCCACTGGGCCGCGCCATGGAGATGATACCCCTACTCGAGAACGCAGGTATCAGGCATTTTATGAACGGCCCGGAAAGTTTTACGCCAGACAACCGTTTCATTCTCGGCAAAGCGCCAGAGTTGAAGAATTTCTTCGTTGCCGCTGGATTCAACTCCCAAGGTATCCTCAGTGGGGCTGGCGTCGGGCGCGCCCTCGCGGAATGGATTGTCGAGGGGCAACCAACCATGGATCTGTCAGAGATCGACATTGTTCGCTTTCAGCGCTTTCAGGCCAACTGTCGCTACTTGCACGACCGCACGCGGGAAAGCCTTGGCCTCCTCTACGCTATGCATTGGCCGCATCTGCAGATGGAGACTGCGCGCCCTGTGCGCGAGACGCCACTGCACAGTCGCTTGGCAAAACATAATGCGAGCTTCGGGGAGGTCGCTGGCTGGGAGCGCGCAAACTGGTACGCACCCAACGGTGTTAGCACTGCATACGAATACGCCTATGGTAGGCAGAATTGGTTCGATCCTGTCGGCGAGGAGCACAAGGCGGTGCGCGAGGCCGTCGGTATGTTCGACCTCTCGTCGTTCGGCAAGGCCGTGGTTCAGGGGCGCGATGCCGAAGTCCAACTGCAACGAATCTGCGCTGCCGATATGGCGGTGGCGGTCGGCAAAGTGGTCTACACGCAATTTCTCAATTCCGGTGGTGGTATCGAGGCCGACTTGACCGTGACGCGTCTGGCCGAGAATAAGTACCTGGTGGTTACGGCTGCTGCCTCGCAAGCGCGCGACATCAACTGGATCCGCCGCAATCTCGATGACGAGGCGTTCGTTACCATCGAGGACGTGACCTCGGCCTATGGCGTGCTGTCGGTGATGGGCCCGAATTCACGGCAGCTCCTGTCGCGTCTGTCAAATACCGATTTTTCGAGCGAGGCTTTTCGGTTTGGTACAAGCCAGGAGATCGAAATCGGCTATGCTAAGGCACGCGCAATGCGCATCACCTATGTCGGCGAGCTGGGTTGGGAGCTCTATCTGCCGACGGAATTCAGCGGCCCGGTTTTCGATCTGCTGATGGCCGATGGGGCGGATCTCGGCCTTCGCCTGGCCGGCTATCATGCTCTTGATTCGCTACGCAGCGAAAAGGGCTATCGCCATTGGGGCCACGACATTACGCCAGCCGACACGCCGCTCGAGGCGGGACTCGGCTTCGCCGTTTCTTTCAAGAAGACTACCGACTTCATCGGTCGCGCAGCCTTGGAGCAACAAAAGGCGAAGGGTCTGAGCCGGCGCCTCGCGCATTTTCTGATGGACGACCCCGAGCCGATCTTGCTGCATGACGAGCCGATCTTTCGTAATGGCGATCTGGCCGGCATGATGACGTCCGGCACCTTCGGCTACACGCTGGGTCGGTCCGTGGGCATGGGCTATCTCGACATGCCCGATGGCGCCGATAAAGCCTGGATCGAAGAGGCCTCCTACGAGATAGAGATTGGCGGTAGCCAATTCGCCGCTAAGGCGAGCGCTCGGCCGTTTTATGACCCGGCCCATGAGCGCGTGACAAGTTGAGCGTTGGGTCTCGAAAACCGAGTATTTCCGGAGACTAAAAACGAATCCGGATGCAGCAGTCGCACTTACCCACGCGGCTTAGCGCCGACAGACCGGCGCCCACTACGCACTAAAGCATTAATACCGATGCAAAAAGCTAGTTAAGCGGTGGTGCCCCCAGTCGGACTCGAACCGACACGTCCTTGCGGACAACAGATTTTGAGTCTGTCGTGTCTACCAATTCCACCACAGGGGCATTCAATTAAATAAAAGATTTAACACTATTTTGCATTAGCTTACTACGAAGCAGTACGCCACAAAGTCCACTAATTTCTCCAACAAAATCTTCTGCGAATTGGGTCACATAGCCTTAATTTGGCGTCATTTTGGTAAACCTTCAATACCCAAATATCTTCAACTGTTGATGGTGTAAATGCCAGGTGTGGGGTATCGCACCCAGAAAACTTGTACGCGGCTTTCGCCATGAGCCGACGTCGGCACAGAAAGCCTGTGTATAATCGGTAAATACGACCTATGGTGCGGCCGTGGTGATGCGACAACTTTTCCCAATACTCTTGGTACTAACCTTTGTGGCGCCGGTACTGGCCGAGCCCGAAGCGCTAACCTCGGAAGCTAATCGCGGACCGGACCTGCCGCCGGTCGGGCGCTCGCTGCTCGACTTCGTACTGGCCGAGGAGGTCGATGGCGATTGGCAGATCGTCGCACCCTATCCCTTTGAGGCGTTAATCGAGCGCATCGCCGCGCGGCTTGGACCCGGATTCCGGGAGCCCATAAAGCGGGTACTGCACCCGATCGGCCGCTCTCTGCACCGCCACGAGGCTGAGCCGGACTTCTTCCGCTACCCGCGGGCGGTCGGTGCCGTCGATACAGAGCCGGCGCCCACCGCGGGGGAATCGGGTCTGATGATGAAGGACAGGCTCTATCTCGGCTATCAGCCGCGCACCAACTCGGTCGAGGCGATCAGCTACAATGAGGCCGCCGGGCGCTTCGATTATCAGGTCATCAGCGATTACCGTGAAGGCGGTAACCCCACGGTGGGCTATGTTGACCGCGGGCTCTGCCTCGCCTGCCACCATAACCATGCGCTGATCTATGCCGACCGCCCCTGGGCCGAGAGCAATACGAACATTAAGGTGGCGGCGTTGCTGCGCCATACCAGCGAGCGTTTCTACGGTATCGATGCCACGGTGCCATTCGACATTCCCGAATCCTTTGACGAGTCGACAAATCGCGCCAATTATTTCGTCGCCTATCAGGCGGCTTGGCAACAGGCGTGCGAGGCCTCGGAGGATGCGGTGGGGTGCCGGCGCGACGGTCTGGTGGCGGCGCTGCGTTACCGTCTAACCAGCGGTTACCAGCTTGCCGAGGCGGGCGACGGCGCGCGCGACCGTTTCGCCGCCTCTGTCGTGGCGGGCTGGCAGGCACGCTTCCCTGCAGGGGCCGCCCTCGCTAGCGCAGATCTCGCGGACTACGACCCATTTGCAGAAGCCGGCTACGGCACTGGCCGCGTGGACGGCGAGATGGATCTCGCTGAGCTCAGGGCGCTGGTCACGCCCGCTCTGCTGCAATTCGACGATACCTACGAGCCGCTCTATGAGCGGCGGCCAGAGAGCGTTTGGGGAGTGCCGGCGTCCTTTGCCGGCATGCCGTCTGTCGAGCCCTTCTGGGTGAGCCAGACCATTGCCGGGCTGGGTAACTTCATGGCCCTGGTGGATATCCAGCGCCTCGATGCGCGCCTGCGCGACGGCGCCACAGTGGTCCGCGAGGTGGTGACACCGTGCGCGGTGCGCGCCGACGGCGACGAGTTCGGCTTCACTTGCGAGCCTTTTGCTGACGGTAGCCTGGTGCTGCGCGGGCGTTTGCGCGGCGATGGCAGTGGCAGCGTTGCGCGGCTGCGCTCCGATTCCGCGGCGCCTGCCGGCCTGGCCGTCGAGGACAGAAATTTGCGCCGCGACGGCGAAAACTGGCGGGCGACCTTTGCCCTGCGCGACACTGTGAGTGGCCTTGGCGCGCGCTCCGCCGCGGGCGATGCCTGGCTTTCCGTCAGTCTGTCCTGGAACATCACTGGCGAGGGCGCCGCGACTGTCGCCATGGCCGACGACTTCGCCACGCTCAAGGCCGCGATAGAGGGGCTTGCCGCGCGCAGCCGCGCCGGTGACAGCGACGCCCTCGGCAATGCCCCCTTTCGCCGCGTTGCCATTCTGCGTCCACTGTTCGCCGACCTTGGCATTGAAGTCGCCGATTGGTGCTGCCTTGACGCCGACCACCTACCCCCGGCAGCGCTACACTTCAACTGAGGCCCTAATGCGCTCGGTCGCGAGGCGGTGTCCGGCACCGTGTGTCCGATACAAGAAATTGATATTCAGGCAAAAAGAGAGATTGAGTTCGTTCCATAATTTTCTTTATATACCGCAAGATAAAGGTAACAGTTACTAATTAATGTTCTATTTTTTCCGTGAATTCATATAATTAGCGTAGTTATACAGAAAGAAAAATTTTTGGTTTTATATAACATATTGAAATCACCTGAATAGGTGTGGGTAAATAGGTGGCAGTCACTAATTAATAACACCGCATTCGGCGAGCCTCGCTTCCTTGCTTGTGCGCCGCTAAGATGCCGGCGCGTGGCTTCGGGATGCGGAGGAAACATGCGCTGCGAGGTGGTGGCGGTCGGCACCGAGCTTCTGCTCGGCCAGGTCGTCGATACGAATTCGTCTTGGATCGGCGGCCAGATGGCCCTGGCGGGGATCGACTCCTATTACCAGACTAAGGTCGGCGACAACCAGGTGCGTATGGTCGAGACCATCCGCCTCGCGTTGTCGCGCGCCGATGCGGTGATCACCTGCGGTGGGCTGGGTCCGACCCAGGACGATATCACACGCGAGGCCATCGCCGAGATCATGAGCGTGCCGCTGCTGCGCGACGAGGCCATGGCCGAGCACATCCGCAATCTGTTCGCCTCGCGCGGTCGCCCCATGGCCGCTAACAATTTACGCCAAGCCGACATGCCAGAAGGCGCGTCCGCCATCCCGCAAATGCCCGGTACCGCGCCGGGGTTAATCTGCCCGGTCGGTGACAAGGTGATCTATGCCGTGCCCGGCGTGCCTTTCGAGATGCGTTTGATGATGGAGGGCACCATCCTGCCCGACCTGCGGCGCCGAGCTGGTACCACAGCGGTGATCCGCAGTCGCGTCGTGCGCACCTGGGGCCAGACAGAATCAGGCTTGGCTGAAATTCTAGCCGAGCGTATCGCGGAGCTCGACCGCCTCGGCTCGCCGACGCTGGCGTTTCAGGCTAGCGGCATCGAGGGTATCAAGGTGCGCATTACGGCTAAGGCTGCCGACGAGGCCGCTGCCGAAGCCGTACTCGCCGAAGAGGAAACGCGGTTGCGCGACATGCTCGGGCCGATCATTTTTGGCACCGATGACGAGACCATGGAATCGGTGGTGATCGGGGCCATGCGCGAAAAGGGCCTGACACTGGCGGTCGCCGAGGGGGTTACCGGCGGCATCGCCGGTACCCGTCTGGCGCTGGTGCCTGGCGCCGACGATGTGCTGCGTGGAACCGTCGTCAGCCCGCTCGAGGGCGAGCCGCCGCTTGGCCTACCTGCGGCACAACCGACGCCGGAGGCGGCAAGCGCCATGGCGGTGGCAGTGCGCGAGACGCTCGACGCCGATATCGGGCTGGCGACCACCGGCATCTTCGAGCGCGATCACCCCAGCGGAGAGAGGCCCGGCACAGTCTATCTCGGCCTGGCGCGCGAACGTGGCACCGAAAGTCGCCTCGTGCGCCTGCCCGGCGATCGCGACCGGGTACGGCAATATGCCGTGATTAGTGTGCTCGATTTCTTGCGACAGCAGCTATGAGCGCACCTGAGACCGTGTGCGGCGGCGAGGCTATCGTCGCAGCCTTGATTGCCCACGGCATCGACACCGTCTATGGCGTGCCCGGCGTGCAGACCTATCCCCTGTTCGACGCCCTTTACGGCGTCCGGGATAAAATTCGTACCGTGGTGACGCGCCACGAGCAGGCGGCTGCCTATATGGCTTTTGGCCATGCGCAGTCGACCGGCAAGCCGAGCGTCTATTCCGTGGTGCCGGGGCCCGGCGTGCTGAATACCGGCGCCGCATTGTGCACGGCGCTAGCCACCAACCAGCCGGTGCTCTGCCTAACGGGCCAGGTGCCGTCTGGCTTTCTCGGCAAGGGGCGCGGACACCTGCATGAGATCCCCGACCAGCTTGCCACTCTGCGCTCGATCACCAAATGGGCGACGCATATTGATCGCACGGAGGACGTGCCGGCAGCGGTAGAGGGCGCCTTCCGCGCCATGCTCTCGGGCCGGCCCGGCCCGGCGGCGCTGGAGATGTGCTGGGACACCATGGGCGAGAGCGCCGAGGTGTGTTTCCTGCCGCCCGCCGGCGCGGACCGCCCGCCCCGCGCCGATCCGCTTGCCCTCGACGAGGCGGCGGCACTGCTGAACGGTGCCCGCGCGCCGCTGATCCTGGTCGGTGGCGGCGCCCGCCATGCTGGGCCCGGGGTCTTGGCGCTGGCCGAGGCGCTGGGCGCGCCAGTAGGGTCGTTCCGCGCCGGACGTGGTGTCATCGACGAGCACCATGCGCTGGCGGTCTCGGCGCTGGCGGCGCAGGTGCTGTGGCGCGAGACCGACGTGCTGCTCGGCATCGGCACGCGGCTCGAGCTGCCCTATATGCGCTGGCGCGGCTTCATGAATGCTATCACCGAGGTGCGCCCGCCGCCGGCGCTCATTCGCATTGATATCGACGAGGAAGAGCTCGCGCGCCTGGTGCCGCAGGTTGGCATTTTGGGCGATGCAGCCGAGGCCACGGCGGCGCTTTCCGGGCGTATTCGCCCGGCCGGCGCGGGGCGCCGGACCGAGACGGCTACAGCCAAGGACCGTGCGCAGGTGCGGCTGCAGGAATTGCAGCCACAGATGGGCTATCTCGATGTCATCCGCGAGATCATGCCGGCCGACGGCTTTTTCGTCGAGGAGCTCTGCCAAGTCGGCTATGCGTCCTATTACGGCCTGCCCATGGCAGGGCCGCGGCAATATATCACTGCCGGCTACCAGGGCACGCTCGGCTTCGGCTATCCGACCTCGCTGGGCGTTAAAGCGGCCAACCCGGACCGGGTGGTAATCTCGGTGGCGGGGGATGGCGGCTTCATGTTCGGCGTGCAGGAGCTGGCGACCGCGGCGCAGCACGACCTTGGCGTCGTGGTGCTGGTCTTCAACAACTCGGCCTACGGTAATATCCGCCGTGACCAGCGGACTCGCTTCCAGGACCGCATCATCGCCTCAGAGCTCGAGAACCCGGACTTTGTGGCGCTCGCCGAGAGCTTTGGCGTGCACGGCGCGCGCGTCGACAACCCGGAAGCCCTGCGCCCAGTGCTTGCCGCCGCCATAGAACGGAACGCCCCCGCGCTGATCGAGATAATGATAGATCCCGATAGCGAAGCCAATCCCTGGCAACTATTCGTCATGCAGAAATAGAAGTAAGAATCTAACCTGCCTCGTGAGTGTGGCCCGTGTCCGTGATAGTCTCGCCCGATAGGCCGATATGGGCACCATCGATCCGGGCTGCTTTCAGACCGGAAATCGGGAAGTCTTCTGGAATGCTTGCCACGATGCATTAGCCGGTTGTCGTAAGGGTGCTAAGCCTCTGTGCTTGGCCGGGCGGAGAACATGGTGTGCCAGCGTTGGATGCCGGGATAGCGCTCTCCGATACCCATCTTGAAGCGGTTGGCCATGTTGACCACGAACCAGGCAGTGATGTCGGCGTTGCTTACGTTCGCGCCGGCAATGAATTCGTTGTCCTGCATGTGTGGCTCGAGGCGCCCAAAAAAGACATGAGCCATTTCCTGGCCGCGCTCGACCATGGCTGGCAGCTGGGCGAGATCGGTGCGCGTGCCGGGCACGACACGCCCGGCGAATAGAGGCATGTCGTTACGCGTCGCATGAAGCAGTGGCAGGAAGCCGTCGAGCTCAACTCGCCGGGTCCACATGTCGATGATGCCGCGTTCGGCTGACGTGCGCCCGAATAGCGAGGGTTCAGGATGTAGCTCCTCGAGATAGCGGCATACCGAGATCGATTCCGCGATCACCGTACCGTCGTCGAGTTCAAGGAAAGGCACGCAGTGGAACGGGTTCATCGAGGTGAAGGGCTCCTTGAATTGCTCGTCGTCGCGGACGTTGAGCTCTACGGTGGGAAGCTTAAGGCCCTTCTCAGCCAGGAACATTCGAACGCGTTTGGAGTTGGCAGCAGGGCCGAAATCGTAGAGCTTCATGCGCTGGATCCTTTTGTCCTTGCGGTGGCGCTGCGATTCTGACCTGTGGTTAGGCAATGGTCCAGTCCCATTCTTTGGAGGAGTGCGGCACATGACAACGAGCCATGCGATACGTATCCACGCGACCGGCGGGCCCGAGGAGATGCGCTGGGAGGAGGTCGAGGTCGGTGATCCCGGACCCGGTGAGGTGCGCATCCGTCACGGTGCCATCGGGCTCAATTTCATTGACGTCAACCAACGCTCTGGCGCCTATCCTCTGCGCGAACTTCCGGTGACGCTCGGCATGGAAGGCATGGGCGCTGTCGAGGCCATCGGTCCTGGTGTGAGCGATTTTGCCGAGGGTGACCGTGTGACCTATTGTATGATGCTCGGCAGCTATGCCGAGCGGCGCCTCATCCAGTGCGACCGGCTGATCAAGTTGGCGGACGGCATCTCGGACGAGACCGCCGCGGCGGCGACGCTGAAAGGGCTCACGGCGCATTATCTGGTGCGTGAGCTGTATCCTGTTAAGCTTGGCAACACCGTACTGGTGCACGCCGCGGCGGGCGGGGTCGGCCTGTTGCTTTGCCAGTGGGCCAAACATCTCGGCGCCACGGTCATCGGCACGGTTGGGAATGCCGACAAGGCTGCGCTTGCTGCCTCGCACGGCTGTGACCATCCCATCCTCTATCGCAAGATAAATTTTGCCGAGGCAGCCATGGACCTGACCCAGGGCAAGGGCGTCAATGCCATTTATGACGCCATCGGCAAGGACACTTTCGACAAGGGCATCGATGTCCTGGCCGAGCGCGGCTGGATGGTGAGCTATGGCCAGTCGTCTGGCCCAACGCCACTCTTGCAGACAACGCGGCTGGCGCCCAAGGCGCTCAATGTCACCCGTGTGGCGGGCTTGCCTGTTTTGTCAAGGACCCCATACAGCGCTCGCGCAACGCGGCGGAGCTGTTCAAGCTCATTGCGGACGGCGCCCTGCGCATCGAGATCAACCAGCGTTATGGCTTGCGGGACGCAGCCCGGGCGCATGCTGATCTTGAAGACCGTCGCACGACCGGCTCAACAATCCTGATCCCCGGGGCGCAAATCTGTTAGTCGGATTCGCGGTACCAGCCTAAGCCCATGCATGCTATAGCGCCGGCCTATTGAGGAGTGTCATGAACATTTGCGACGCCATAAATCTCGAGGATCTGCGGCACATGGCCAAGCGCTATCTGCCGAAGATAGCCTTCGACTACATCGAGGGTGGCGTCGATGACGAGGACGGCCTCAACCATAATCAGGCGGCGTTTCGCCGGCACCGGCTGATCCCGCAGTATCTGGTTGATATCGCCACGCGCAATCAGACGGCGCGGCTGTTCGGGCATGACTATGCGTCGCCGTTCGGCATCGCGCCGACCGGGCTCGCGGCGTTGTTTCGCCCTGGCGCGGATATGATGTTGGCCCAAGCCGCGCGCGAGGCGAACATTCCCTTCATCCTGTCGGGCGCGAGCACGGGCTCGATTGAGGATTTGGGCAAGCTGGCGCCCGATCACGGCTGGTACCAACTCTATGCGGCACGCGACAAGGCGATATCGGAAGATATGATTCGCCGCGTTCACGAGGCCGGTCTGAAGACGTTGGTCTTCACCGTTGACGTGCCGATCCATGCGAAACGTGAGCGCAACCGGCGCAACGGCTTCTCGCGGCCCTTGAAGCTATCACTTGCCACCAAGATCGAGGCGCTGCGCCATCCCCACTGGCTGGCCGGCTATCTCAAAAACGGCAAACCGACCTTTGCCAACTGGGCGGCTTATGCGGGTGACGATCCGACATCTGATCAGGTCGCAGACCTGGTCGCCACGCAGACGCCGGCGCCGATAACCTGGCGCGATGTCGAGAATTTTCGCAATCTCTGGCCCGACTTTTTGGTGCTCAAGGGAATCATGAGCACGACTGATGCTGTGCGGGCTGCGGATATGGGCGTGGACGGTATCATCGTCTCCAATCACGGCGCCCGTCAGCTCGACCGGGCGCCGTCACCGCTCGACGTACTGCCTGCCATTAAGGCGGCAGTCGGCGAGCGTATGACGGTGATGTTTGACAGTGGTATCCGGCGCGGCTCGGACGTGTTGACTGCGCTCTGCCTCGGCGCCGAGTTCGTCTTCCTCGGGCGCTCGACACTCTACGGCGTGACGGTCGGCGGCTTGGCGGGCGCGACGCACGCCATAGACATCCTGCGTGGTGAGATTGACGTGGTCATGGGCCAGGCGGGGATCAGTGATTTCGGGCAGCTCGACCCGGATCGTATTTTTTGCGACCCGCCCGACCATGGGCGTAACGACCGTCGCGCCGGGTGAAGCTGTTTTTTTCATTGCTGGCGGCTAGGGTAGCCGCACAATCGCGCTGGTCGGTGCACTTGCCGAACTTGGCGTGCCGGCCTTCGCCGACACACCCTACGCGGCAATGTTGCGGCTTGGGCGGCCGACTACAACTCCGCGACGGCCTCGCTGAACACGAGTTCCCTGTGCCCAGCACCGATCGGACCAGGACCGAGAGCCTGGCTGAGGTGTTGAAAACCGAAAAATACGCTATTTTCTTGCACCGTGCGCTGACTGCGGGAGACAAGCTCGCCTTCACAGCGGAAGCTATCTGATAGCGAGTCACACCCGGTGGGCAGACAGTGCGCCCCAATTCCAGGTGATGCCGTGTCCCGGACGTTCGGGCGCGATCGCCAGCCCATCGCGCATCTCCAGCGGATCGGCCATATAGGCGTCGAGGCCAAAGCCGTGCACTTCCAGATAGGCCGCGTTGGGCACTGCCGCGAGCAGGTGCACGTGAATATCGTGGGCGCCGTGGGAGGTTACCGGCAGGGCATTCGCCTCGGCCAGATGCGCGACCTTCATCCACGGGGTGATGCCGCCGCAGGTGGTCAGGTCGGGCTCGGGAAAGTCGATGCCGCGGGCGCCGATGAGTTGGGCAAACTCGGCGAGTGTGTGCAAGTTCTCGCCGGCCGACAGCGGCACACCGCCATGGGCGCGCAAATGCGCATAGCCGGAAAAATCGTCAGGGGTGATAGGCTCCTCCACCCATACCAGATCCAAGGGGCGTAGTGCCCGCAAGGCCCGCAACGCTTGGTCCGGCCGCCAGGCCTCGTTGGCATCCGCCATGAGTTCCGTGTCAGGGTCGAGCGCTTCGCGGACGGCGGTGATGCGCGCCAAGTCCTCTTTCAAGGTCGGCTTGCCCAGGCGCGTCTTGATCGACCGGAATCCTGCCGCTTCGCTGCGGCAGGCACCTTCGACGGCCTTCTCCAGCGGGAAATTGAGGTCGATATTGCCGGCATAAGCGCGCACCGCAGGATCGTGGCCGCCGAGCAGGCGCCAGAGAGGCTCGTCGAAAGCGCGGGCGCGCAAGTCCCAAAGCGCCGTGTCGATCGCCGCGATGGCAAAGCTGGCCGGCGCGCCGCGTCCAGCATAGTGCTGGCGCTTCCACATCTTGGCCCAAAGTCCTTCAATCGCGCGCGGATCGCCTTCGCTGACGATGTCGCCGTAAACCGTGTCGATCATGGTGGCGATGGATGCCCCTTGCCCCAGCATCACGGCGGTATAGCCTGTGCCTTCGACGCCATCGTCATCGGTTAGACGAACCATGACCATGTCGAAGTCGCTCATGATGCCCGTGCTGGCACCTCGCACGGGTGTCGGCAACGGAATACGGTAAAGGTTAGTCTCAAAAGTTGCGATCTTGACCATGTTTTCCCTCCGTCTCTAAAACGCGATATCGGCGTTTATTTGACCATTCTGCCATCGAGTGAAAAGATTATTCGAAATTTGGTAGTGGACGGGACCATGCAAACACGGCCTGTAGCAGTGGCAACGGTGGTGGCGGTTGCCTTTTCCGCATAAACCGCAAGTGTGGATCCGTTGAGAACGGCGACTTGGCCCTGGAAGCGATTGGGAATGCCAATAACGAAAGGGTCATGCTGATGCCGCTCAAGGCTTTAGACGTGATGGGAGCGGTGGCCGGTGTCGCTGAGCTTGGCAAGCAGGTTGGGGTCACGCGCGGTGGCGACGGGCCCTGGAATCGGGAAGCCTAAGCCATGGAAATGGATCCCGCCTTCTTCACCGAGGTTCAGTATTGGCATTGGTGGATCGCCGGCGTCACCTTCATGATTATCGGGGCCCTACTACCAGGAACTCTGTTCCTCTGGTTTGGCGTCTCGGCTGGCGTTACCGGGCTTCTGCTGCTGGCCATGCCCGAGTTCGATTGGCGGTATCAGATGCTCGTGTTTTCAGCACTGTCGATCGTCAGTATTTGTGTAGGGCGAAAGTCCTGGCGGCCCGATTACGTGGAGAACGACCGTCCCGACCTCAACCGCCGCACTGACTAGTATATCGACCGTATCTATACCCTGGCGGAGCCGATCAGCAACGGCCGTGGCCGGGCGTGCGGCGGCGATAGATTTTGGCTGGTGGCGGGCGAGGATATGCCCGCCGGCACCGAGGTCAAGGCCGGACGGGTTGAGAGCGGATAGCGCCTATTCGTGATCGAAGACGAAGCGGCCGTTGACCGTCTGAAAGCGCGGCAACGGCCGGTTTTTGGGCGTATCAGGCCGTGTGTCCATGATGCGCCGCACTTCCTCGAGAACCAGATGGGTGACCTGGGGGATGGGCAGCGAAAGCGCTTCGTCAAGCGCCACCCAGCGCAAATCCAGCAACTCCCCGTCGCCGGCCAACTCGCCGCTGACATTGGCTGCATCTGCCAAGAAGAACCGCGCATTGAAACGTCGTGGCCGCCCCGGCGGTGTCACCGCCCGATAGATGTAGTCAAGGCAATCCAATGCGGGCGCTAAGCCGCGCTCGGTGAAAGCGTCCCACGGCGCCCGCTTGGTTGAGGACATGCCGTAAGGCAGGGGTTGGGCCAGAAGCAGTCCGGTCTCCTCCCAGGTCTCGCGCACCGCGGCTACGGCTAGCGCATGCGCCCGTGCCGGCGTTGTCGCGCGTTCAAGGCGGTCGCGCACCTCGGGCCTCAACTCGCTGGCGACGCGTACCCGGTGGTCATAGGCGTCGACGCGCCCGCCGGGAAAGACATAGCGGTTGGGCATGAAGGCGTGTCTGGCGTTACGTTGGCCCAGCAGCACTTCCGCTGCGCCATGGCTGTGACGCAGCAGTATAAGCGTGGCGGCATCCTTGGGGCGGGGCGAGCGGGGCATGGCAGTCTGGGCAGGGTTGCGGGGAGCGCTATCATAGCGGGCTCGCCAAGGCATGCCACTTCCGCCTATACCAAAGGTGGTCGATAGCTTTCAGGGAGAGCCAGCGCATGAGCATGCTGCAAACCGCCAACGGTGATATTTGGTATGACATTATCGATCTGAACCCGCCATGGGTGGAGTCACCCGAGACGGTTCTGTTTCACCATGGCGTCGGTATAGATCACCGCATATGGTGCAAGTGGTGGCCTGTCCTGTCGCGGCGCTTCCGCCTGGTGCGCTTCGACGTGCGCGGCTATGGCCGTTCGGCAAGCGCCGGTGTCGGCTACGACTGGTCGATACCGGGTCTTGCCGCCGATACCCTGGCCGTGGCTAAAGCAGCTGGGACCGAGCAGTTCCATTACGTCGGTGAATCGATGGGAGGCGCGCTCGGCTATTACCTTGCCATCCACCACGGCGAGGCTCTCTTGAGCCTCACCTCGTGCACCGCGCCGCACAAAGGCGGTGCTGTCTCGGGGCTGCTTGCTTGGCGCCAGCAGATCGAAAACGATGGCATGGTCGCCTGGTCCAAAACCATGATGGGTCGGCGCTTCTTCCCTGGTGGCATAAGCGAACGCGAATGGAACTGGTTCCACGCCGTTCAGTCAGCCTGCAATCGCGATGTGGTGCTCGGCCAGGGCGACATGCTGGCCGAGGTCGATCTCTCTGATGAGCTGGGACGTATCGACACGCCCACACTCATGATTGCCGGCGATTCGAGCCCCTTCCTGTCGCCGCTAACGCTCGCCGATACTCATTCTCTGGTGCCCGGCGCTGAGTTGATGCTGTTCTCCCGTGCCCGCCATGGTGTGGTGTTGAGCCACGGCACCGCTGCCGCCCAGGCGGTGCTGGATTTCCTCGACGCGCGTTAGACTTGTTGCGGCGCTTCCGGCTCGGCCTCAACCGTACATCTTGCGGCCGGGCTCTGGCATCTCGGCAACGAGTATGCTGCCGCTTTCGGATTCGGTGATGTAAAGGCTTTTGTTGTCGGATCCGCCATAGGCGACATTGGTGGTCATGACGCCGGCGCAGCTGCGCACCCGTGCGACCGGCTCTCCAAGAGGGCTGAACAGCCACACCGTTCCCAGCCCCGCATGGGCCACTGCCAGATTGCCGGCGACATCAAGCGCCATGCCGTCGGGGCCGGCAAGGCCGCCCGACATCTGCACGAAGACCCCAACCTTGGTAACCTCGCCGCCCGGCAACATGGGCACGCGCCAGACCGCGTTGTCACGGGTCACAGCGAGATAGAGAATTTTTTCGTCGAGATTGGTTACTAGGCCGTTCGGGCTCGGAATTCCTTCCAGTACGCGATCAAGGCCGCCGTCTGTGCGCAAGCGGTAAAGACGCCCGCTGGCGTCATGCAGACCGGTCTGCCCCTGGTCGGTGAAATAGAGTGTGCCGTCGGCGCCGAAGAAAAGATCGTTGCAGCCCTTGAAGCGTTCGAGCCGTGGCCGGTCGAGTGCTGGGTTGACAGCGCCTGTGGCCGGGTCGAGTTGCAGGATTCCCTGCTTGTGATCGGCGATAAAGATCCGCCCGTCGGCATGGAGCTTGAGACCGTTTGGCTCGCCATCATAGTCGGCTGCACAGGTCCATTCACCATCTGGCGAGACGCGGAAGATACGGCCAAAGGGAATGTCAACTAGCCACAGATTGCCGTCGGCATCGAAGGATGGGCCTTCGAGAAAACAGTCCGCCGTACCGCCGAGCAACATGATATCGGTCCACTCGTTACGCGTATTGGGCTTACGGAAGCGCTCGGGCATACGGCTGAAGACGCGGGTCTCGATAACTGGCGGAGCGGCGAACATGTGTGTCTCCTTAGTGGATAACGGCTAGAATAATCGAGGGCCAGACAATCAATAAGACGACTGCGAATAGGATAAGCAAGACAAAGGGTAGTGTCCCGCGAACGACATCGCCGACCGTAGCTGTTTCTCCGGCGCCGAGCGACTGGCTGGCAACGGCACGGATAACGAAGAGATTAAGTCCTACCGGCGGCGTGATCAGAGCACATTCGATCATCATGGTGAAGATGACGCCGAACCAGATCGGGTCGACGCCGAGGTCAGATAGAGCCGGCTGCACCACGGGCACCACGAGCAGCATCATGGAAAGCGCTTCCAGTACGCAGCCCATGGCCAGCAGCAGGACGCAGGTGACGGCTATGAACAGCTCGGGCGAGGCGATGTTGCCTACCACCAGCGTTGTGACCTCCTGCGGGATGCGGTAGAGCGTCAGCGCCTTACCGAAGACGCTGGCGGCGGCGACGATGAACAAGATCATGGCAGAGGTACGCGCTGATTCGAGCGCGATAGGCACCAGATCGGCCGGGAGTAGGCTACGCCGCCAGCCGAGGGTGATGGCTGCTGCCAGCAGGAAGCCGACGCCAGCTGCCTCGGTCGGCGTGAAGGCACCAAAATAGATGCCGAACACGATGACTAGGGCCAGCGCTAGCGTTGGTGCCGCGCGTAAGCTAGCGGTACGCCGGGTTTGCCAATCGGCCCGCGGCTCGGGCTGGCAGGCACCGCCAAAGCGCGCCTGCAGCACGGAATAAGCCACGAATAGGGCCGTAAGCATAAGGCCGGGAACGACGCCGGCGCGGAACAGATCGACGATCGATTCCGACATCACCACGCCATAGACAATCATCGGGATCGACGGCGGGATGAGAATGCCGAGCGTCCCACCCGCCGCTAGCAGACCATAGGTGAAGCGGCGGTCGTAGCCACGCGCCGCCATGGCCGGAATGGCTACCGTGCCGACGGTCGCCGCAGTTGCCACCGAGGAGCCGGAGATAGCGGCGAAAAGGGCGCATGAGAGAATGGTTGCCACCGCGAGCCCGCCAGGCCAGTGCCCGACCCAGCTCTGCACCGCGGCAAAGAGGTCGTCGCCAGCGCCACCGCGCAACAGAACATTCGACATCAGGATGAATAATGGCACCGCTAGCAGGATGAAGTTGTCCATGCTAGCCATCATGGTTTGGGGCATAATCAGCGGCGAAAAGCCACCGATCAGCAGCAAGGCTAGGCCGAGACCCGCGAGGGCGAAGGCTATATCGACGCCGATCAGCAGTACCGCGAAGAGAGCGAGAAAAACGAGCAGCGCTTCCATGGCGTCATACGCTCGCGGGATCCGCTGCTTCGACGAGGCGCTCAGGCTCGAGGAAGCTGCGCCACAGAGTGGCGAGCGCCTGCAGGCTGGCGAGGCCGAGGCCGGCGACCACTGGCGCCTGAAGCAGCCACATGGGCAGGCCGACGGTCGAATCGGTGAACTGCTCCATCTCCACCGAGAAGCGTAGTAGGGTACCGGCATGCCAGGCGCCGGCGCTGGCGATCAGCGCAACCACGGCCAAAGCTAGGCGCGCCAGCCAAAGGCGCGGGCGCGGCGGCAGGGCGGCGGCGAGCACGGTGATGCGAATATGCTCGCGTCGCGCCACCAGCCAGGCTGCAGCTAGAAAGACGGCATAGATCTGGAGCAGGCGCGCGACCTCTTCTACCCAACGCGTCGGCGCCAGGAAAAGGTACCGCATGAAAACCTCGTAGCCGACAATCAGTCCGAGGGTAAAGAAGGCTGCTGCTGCCAGCCAACCACACAACAGGCTGGTGCTTTCGATCACCCGCACGAGCTTCATCGGTGGCCCGCAACAAGATGGTGTTGCGGCCTTCGCTCGCAGCCTAAACAACCTATATCAACGCCTATCGCCATGTGTTTCGAGATGTGGGTTTTGACGATGTGGAATTTCGTCTCAGCGTTTGTCAGTATAGAGAGAGGCTATCCGGCCGCACAGTCGTAGACTGGATGGCCGGTCCGTCAGCGTCAATCATGCCCAAATTAATAGGTCACTGTCGCTAATAGCTAAGCGGTATCCTCGAAAAGCTCCCGGCCGATGAGCATGCGGCGGATTTCGCTCGTCCCGGCGCCGATCTCGTAGAGTTTGGCATCGCGCAGTAGGCGCCCCGTGGGGCTTTCGTTGATATAGCCGGTGCCGCCCAGTGCCTGTATCGCTTCGAGTGCCATCCAGGTCGCCTTCTCGGACGTATAGAGAATCACGCCAGCGGCATCCTTGCGCGTGGTCTCGCCGCGGTCGCAGGCCTTGGCGACGACATAGGCGTAAGCCTTGCATGCATTCATGGTGGTGTACATGTCGGCGAGCTTGCCCTGCATGAGTTGGAAAGTGCCGATCGGCCGACCGAACTGCTCGCGCTGGTGCACATAGGGCACGACGATGTCCATGCAGGCCTGCATGATGCCGAGCGGCCCGCCGGCTAGCACCGTGCGCTCGTAGTCGAGGCCGCTCATGAGCACCCCGACGCCGCCGCCGACCTCGCCGAGCACGTTCTCCTCGGGTACTTCGCAGTTCTCGAACACCAGCTCGCCGGTGTTGGAGCCGCGCATGCCGAGTTTGTCGAGCTTCTGGGCCGTGGAAAAGCCGGGAAAGCCCTTCTCAATAAGGAAGGCAGTGATACCGTGGCTGCCCGCTTCCGGGTCGGTCTTGGCGTAGACCACCACGGTATCGGCGTCGGGGCCGTTGGTGATCCACATCTTGCTGCCGTTGAGAATGTAGCGTTCGCCGCGTTTCTCGGCGCGCAGCTTCATGCCGACAACGTCCGAGCCGGCGCTGGGCTCGCTCATGGCCAGCGCGCCGATATGCTCGCCCGAGATGAGCTTGGGCAGGTAGCGCGCTTTCTGCTCTGGCGTGGCGTTGCGATTGATCTGATTGACGCAAAGATTGGCGTGGGCACCATAGGATAAGCCGATGGAGGCCGAGCCACGGCTCACTTCCTCGATCGCCACCACTTGCTCGAGATAGCCCATGCCGGTGCCGCCATAGTCCTCATCGGCGGTAATGCCGAGCAGGCCGAGATCGCCCAGCTTGCGCCAGAGATCGCTGGGAAAATTGTTGCTCTCATCGATTGCCGCTGCCCGTGGCGCAATCTCCTCGGCCGTGAAATCGGCTACCGACTCGCGTAGCATGTTCACGGTCTCGCTGAGACCGAAGTCGAGGGTAGGGTAACGGTTGGGGATCATTGCGTCCTCGCGAGCTCTGCCAGTGAGTGGCTATGCTAGATCATGTTGGGCTGAATTGGAGTCGGATCGATGAAATCGGCCGAGATTGACGCCGCCCTCGTCGATATTTTCTTCTCGTCGAGGCCTTGCGGTGATGAGCTTGCGCAGAGCTTTACAGCCTGTCGTCAATCTTCGGTAAGCCCTCAGTCGTGTAGCCGGCGATCGAACAGCGCCAGCATACGCTGCCAGTGACGCTCGCCCGCCAGCTTGTTGTAGACGGGGCGCTGCGGGAAGGCAAAACCGTGCTCGGTGCCGGGGTAGACCTCGATACGGGCATTGGCACCAGCGGCCTTGAAGATGCCCGGCATGCGGTCGAGCAGGTCTTGCGGCACGTAAGGATCGTCGGAGGCGAAGCCGAGATAAAGCTCTCCCTTGATGCGCTCCGCTTTGAGGTGTGGTGAATCGTCCCGCTCGGTAATGATGCCGACGCCGTAGAACGAAGCGATGGCGGCGAAGTCGTCCGGAAAGGCCGCGGCGACCGAGACTACATATTGCCCGCTCATGCAATAACCGACACAGCCGACGGCGCCTGCAGAAGCGGCCTCGGTGCTTCGGATATGCGTGAGCATGGGTCCGGTGTCGGCAACCACACGAGCATTGCTCAAGCTGTTCATGACGCCGAACATCTTTTTCTGCTCGCCATCGTCGACGCGGATGCGCGACAGATCGAAGCCGTAATGACTCTCGCGGCCGGTGCGGTAGTACATGTTGGGTAGCATCGCGAAATAGCCCACCGTGGCGATGCGCCGCGCCATGTCGCGCAGCTCCTCGCGGATGCCGGGCGCGTCCATGTACAGGATCACCGCCGGGTGAGGTCCACCCTCGTCGGGATGGCAGACGAAGCAGTCCATGTTGCCATCGTCGGTGCCGAGCTCAATCTCATATTCGCGCATGTTTTACTCCTACCTGAGGCCTGAGCGATAGCACGCCATTGCCGTGGCCCGCCAGCTCGGACACACTGTGCGCCGTTATGACGGGAGGAAGGCAAGCATGAAAATTGCGGTGGTGGGGTGTGGCGCCATGGGCTCGGTCTATGCGGCGCTGTTGGCCAAAGCCGGCAACGAGATCTGGGCGGTCGATGTCTGGCAGGAGCATGTCGACGCGATTCGCGCGAACGGCCTGCATATCGAGGGTGCCAGCGGCGACAAT
>Ga0187827_10002726_pt1 | contig 23730 bp, 19 predicted proteins | sample ETNtaG_39_FD_167969 | JGI IMG/M metagenome (GOLD analysis project Ga0187827, IMG submission 167969) | Marine microbial and viral communities from oxygen minimum zone, Eastern Pacific Ocean - ETNP2014_SV_150_PacBio MetaG (Illumina Assembly) | ecosystem: Environmental > Aquatic > Marine > Hypoxic... | reverse complement strand
CAACGATATTTTTCCCAATGTCATGCACGTCTCCTTTCACCGTGGCGAGCAGGATCTTTCCCCTGTATGTTGCGCCACCGCCTTTCGCTTCTTCGATGAAGGGGACCAGGTGAGCTACCGCCTGCTTCATGACCCGTGCGCTCTTGACTACCTGGGGCAGGAACATCTTGCCAGCACTAAAAAGATCACCGACCTGGTTCATTCCATCCATTAGAGGCCCCTCAATGACCTCGATCGGTTGGCTGAACTTAAGCCTTGCTTCTTCCGTGTCTTCTATAATGAATTTGTTGATGCCCTTTATAAGGGCATAGGACAACCTTTCCTCCGGGCTTGTCTGGCGCCAGGACAGGTCATCGGTGCTGGTTTTGGTCTTGCCACCGGCATGTTGAATTGCGATTTCAAGCAATTTCTCGGTCGCATTGTCCCGCCTGTTGAAGATAACGTCTTCGATTCGATCTCTTAGCTCGTTCGGGATCTCTTCATAGATAGCCAGTTGCCCGGCGTTGACAATACCCATCGTCAGCCCTGCTTCAATGGCATGATAGAGGAACACTGCATGAATGGCTTCGCGGACCTTATTATTGCCACGAAAAGAGAAAGATACATTACTGATACCACCTGAGATGCTGGCACCGGGCAGGTTATCCTTGATGTAGCGGCAGCACTCGATGAAGTCTTTAGCATAAAGGTTATGCTCTTCGATTCCAGTCGCCACGGCAAATACGTTGGGATCAAAAATGATGTCCTCAGCAGGAAAACCGACCTGATTAACCAGAAATTCGTAGGATCGCTTACAAATTTCCTGCTTGCGTTGCAGGTTGTCTGCCTGGCCCTGCTCATCAAATGCCATGACCACCACTGCTGCACCATGTTTCATGCAAAGTCGGGCCTGAGCCTCAAACTCCTCTTCTCCTGCCTTCAGGCTGATGGAATTTACAATCGACTTTCCCTGCAGGCATTTCAGCCCTGCCTCAATGATTTCCCATTTAGATGAGTCGACCATCACTGGTACGCGGCTGATATCCGGCTCGCTGGCGATCAGATGCAGGAAGTGAACCATCGCCTCCTTCGATTCAAGCATGCCTTCATCCATGTTGATGTCAATCACCTGGGCACCATTGTTCACCTGCTGCTGCGCAACATAGAGTGCCTCTTCGTAATTTTCTTCTATAATCAGGCGGGCAAATTTTGCTGAACCCGTGACATTGGTTCGTTCACCCACATTAACGAACAGTGAGTCATCTTTAATCGAGAAGGCTTCCAGGCCGCTCAGCAGGCAACTTCTATCCTTTTTTGAGATCTTGCGCGGTGGGTATTTCTTTGCGATTCGTGTAAATTCCCGGATGTGGTCAAATGTGACACCACAACAGCCACCGATAATGTTTATCAGCCCGCTTTGCAGATAACCTTCCATGGAGGAAACCATCGCCTCGACAGTCTCGTCATACTCGCCAAACTCATTGGGTAATCCACGGTTTGGATAAGCGCTGATAAAGCAGTCGGCGGTTCGGGAAATTTCTGCGACATAGGTGCGGAGGTCTTCTGCACCCAGGGCACAGTTAAAACCAACGCAGATTGGTTTGGCATGTCTTATTGAAGCCCAGAATGCTTCGGTTGTCTGTCCTGAGAGTAAACGGCCACTGGCATCGGTAATTGTGCCGGAAATAATGATGGGCAGTTCAATGCCCCTGTCTTCGAAGAGGTTGAGGACTGCGAAGATGGCAGCTTTACAGTTAAGCACGTCAAAGACTGTTTCAACCAGGATAATATCAACACCACCGTCAACTAGGCCGCGTATCGCCTCGCCATAGTCTTCTACCAGTTCGTCAAATGATATGTTGCGAAAACCGGGATTATTGACATCAGGCGAGAGGCTTGCAGATCGCGTGGTCGGGCCAATCGCGCCGGCGACAAACCTGGGCTTGCCAGGGTCTTCCCGGCTGGCTTCTGCAGCTGCGGCTGCTGCAATCTTTGCAGCCTCAAAATTCAGTTCGTAAACCAGGTGTTCAATGCCAAAATCTGACTGTGATACGGCATTGGCAGTAAAGGTATTGGTTCCTATGATATCGGCACCTGCTTGAAGGTAGGCCAGGTGAATATCCTTCACCAGCTCGGGAAGCGTAAGAACGAGGACATCGTTGTTTCCCTTGAGATCAACCGAATGGTCCCTGAAACGTTCTCCACGATAATCCGCTTCAGTCAGCTGTCGATCCTGGATAGCGGTCCCCATGGCGCCATCCTTGACAAGAACCCTTTGTTCCAGCTGTTGTGTGAGCAGATTCCTTCTTTCAGTGACATTCATATCCAGCGGACCTCGTAAAATTGTCGGCTAGTCTAGCAGGATCAAAGCTCACGGAATCTGAAGATCTTAGGCGTTGTCCATGAAGTTGTTTCATGTTTATGAAAGATCCGATTATCCCTTATATATTAAGGGGTTATAGCATGTTATTCATCAGGCTCCGTGGAAACACCAACAGCTTTCAAGTACACTTCAGTCAACCCTTACAGTTTTCTGGAAATTCACATGGTTGAAATTACGGCGTCTGCACAAGACTATCTCGTGGAACTGCTATCCAAGCAGGAAGGTGATGATGTTGGTATTCGTATTTTTGTTTCGGACCCGGGTACACCAATGGCTGAAACCTGTATTGCCTATTGCCAGTCCGGTGAAGAGATGGCAAATGATGAGCAGGTGCAATATGAAAAGTTTATCTGCTGGATCGACGATCGTAGCAAGAAGTACCTGGAAGATGCGCTGGTAGACTACACAACAGACAGGATGGGCGGCCAGTTGACCATCAAAGCACCCAACTCCAAAGTACCGCAGGTCTCGGAAGACAGTCCCCTTGAAGATCGAATTAACTATGTTCTCTTTAGTCAGATTAACCCATCACTCGCTTCCCATGGTGGAATGGTTAATCTCGTGGAGATCGTGGATGAGGAAATTGCCGTGCTGCAATTTGGTGGTGGCTGTCAGGGCTGCGGAATGGTCGACACAACACTCAAAGATGGTGTTGAAAAGACATTGCTCGAGCAACTGCCGCAGCTTAAGGCAGTTCGGGATGTAACTGACCACAGCCTCACGGAAAATGCCTACTTCTGACCGAAATTATGCAGTTGCGTCGTCTTACCTATACCCAGTTCTTTTCCGTTTTCTAGCATTGAGCGGGCTCGTGCGCGAGTCCGATAGTCCTTCCTAAGCGCTTGTTTTTACATGCTAACGGTTCATTTGTTTTACAGATTTAGCTCAGAATACGCAATTTCCGGACAGGAACTAACTAAGTCGCAGAGCGGGTTATGCACTCTTTTCAATGACCAGTCCCGGGGCTGGTCTATTGTCGAGTTTGTCCTTTACCTTCTCACGAAGTTCGCGAATCATGGTTTCTGTCGTCTGCCAGTCAACACAGGCATCCGTTACTGATACGCCATACTCCAGGTCATCAAGGTTACCTGGTATGGATTGACTGCCCCAGGCGATGTTGCTTTCTACCATCAAGCCGATGATGGACTGGTTATTTTCAAAAATCTGGTTACCGACATTATTCATTACCACCTGTTGCTGTGCGGGGTCTTTGCCCGAATTTGCATGACTGCAATCGATCATGATGTTTGCGGCGACGCCAGCTGAAAGAAGCTGCTGCTCACACATGGATACGCTGACAGAATCATAATTAGGCCTGCCACCACCGCCACGAAGCACTATGTGTGCGTGATTGTTGCCGCGGGTGTGTATGACGGCAACTTCTCCCGTGTGGTTTATACCGAGGAACCGGTGTGGCGCTGAAACGGATTTCAATGCATTGATTGCGACTCCCAGGCTTCCATCGGTACCGTTTTTGAAACCAACTGCAGAGGAGAGGCCACTTGCCATTTCCCTGTGGGTCTGAGATTCAGCGGTTCGAGCGCCAATTGCGCTCCAGCAGATCATGTCCTGCAGGTATTGTGGAGATACCGGGTCCAGTGCTTCTGTAGAAGTGGGTAGCCCCATGTCAGCAAGGTCAACCAGCAGTTTTCGACCCAGGTGCAGCCCTTCTGCTATGTTGAAGGAGTCGTTCATGTGCGGGTCGTTTATAAAGCCCTTCCATCCGACAGTGGTGCGAGGTTTCTCGAAATAGACACGCATTACAAGCAACAGCGTGTCCGATACCTCATCTGCCAGTACCTTGAGTCGGGCAGCGTAGTCCAGGGCTGCAGCGGAATTATGAATGGAACAGGGACCAACGATAAGAAGGAGCCTAGGATCTTCTCTCGCCAGAATTCTCTTGATCGCCAGGCGGCCGTTTGAGACGGTTTCAAGTGCTCTGTCGGAGGCGGGCACATCCTGCTTCAATTTGTTCGGGTTTATTAGCGTTTCTTCACTTAGCACGTTGATATCATCCACTTTTAGTTCAGTCATCTTGCTTCCTCTTGTCCTGTTTCGTCCATCACCCAGCTGGCGCGCGAATTCAGGTTCCTGCTTGCACTGCAGCTGTTTCCTCTAGCCGAAAAAAAACCCCGACTGCTTCCGCCTATCGGGGTTTCCTGTTAGGCGGGATTAACCGCCCAAATATTCTCAGAGCGATCTAGTTGTTAACGAAATAGTTGTAACCCAGCCAAAATCCTTTCGTTGCAAACGCATCGAAACTTTCAGCTGGGCTAATAAAAAGTTTTCTATCGGAATTTTTCATCGGCGTAATCATAAACGCAATGTGGTTAAACACAAGTCCTTTTGGTGGCAATCAATGACCAAGTGATCTGTGCTCCTGGTGTTTATGATTCTTTGTGTTGGGGGTTCCCATACCGGATTCGCCGTTCCAGTCGGACATTCAGGGTGATAGTCTTTAGTTTTTATATCAACCATAACTTTAAATACATACCATAACTATTTGAATAAAATACACTTATATGTTTTATTGCCACCATGAACTGGGATGAAATAGAGTCGCTTGCAGGTCCGGAACTGGTGGATAGGCTAGGGCATAGAATGGGTGCCTACCACCTGTCGCAGCGGGTGAGGCGCGAATTTGAAACCACCCGAGATCCATATCGGCACAGGGATCTGGAAGAAATATTGCCCTTAGCCAGCATGCTTGAGATTTTTCTACGTGTATTTCGCTTGAAATCCAGGGGTGAATCCAACGCCATATTGTTTGAAACGATTGAGAATCCTGTCTACATCACTCGACTGCCACAGGAGTTTGAAGGATTTCGGCTGCTACACCTGACAGACCTGCATTTTGGGAATAACAGCGCGCTTATGCCAGCTCTGACGCAGGCACTCGATGGGCTTGAATATGACCTGTGCGTTCTTACGGGTGATTATGGTCTTGGCTACTCAAGTTAGCCGGTGTTAGACGTAGAAATGCAACGTCTCAAACAGCTTATAGACACTGAAATATTCGCCATTCTTGGCAATCATGATTCAATTTTCATGGTGCCCTTGATGGAGAATATCGGTATCAGTGTGTTGCTGAATGAAGCTCAACCTATCAGGCGGGGATCATCCTCAATCATGCTGGCTGGTGTGGATGACTATCATCGGTTTCGCCTGGCTGATCTGGAGAAGGCACTGGCCGGGTGCGAGGGGGAAACGGTTCTATTGCTCAACCATAGCCCGGAACAGTATCGCCAGGCAGCCTACGCAGAGGTAGATCTGTACCTGGCCGGACATACACATGGCGGTCAAATTTGTTTACCTAACGGATTCGCGCCGAAGTTGAATATTGAATGTGGGCGTCAGGTAGGCAAGGGCAGGTGGCGGTTCAAACAGATGCAGGGCTATACCAGCCGTGGCATCGGAACGGCCATGGTGAACGCAAGATTTTGCTGCCCACCCGAAATCGTTATCCATGAGTTAAGAGCTGGTTTACCACCAGCTGACTGCAGCCCAGCGGAGTGCCGCCCAGCTGACTGCAGCCCAGCCTAGTGCCGCCCAGCTGACTGCAGCCCAGCCTAGTGCAGCCCAACTGAGTGCAGCCCAGCGGAGCGCCGCCCGACGGATTTGACTTTATTTGGCCCCTCTATACCATTCGCAATCTACTTAATCTGTAGAATATCTTGGCTCACGACCTAATCACGATGATCATCCTGCTTGTAGCAGGATTGCTTGCAGGAATTGTCAACACGCTGGCAGGAGGTGGCTCTATGCTGTCGTTACCGGCGCTAATGATGCTTGGTATGCCAGCGGATATCGCCAATGCCACCAATAGAGTGGGTATATTTCTGCAGTCCATTGCCGGTGCCAAAGGTTTTCGGGATTATGATCGCCTTGATTCTTCTGCAATCGGACCAATATTGGTCCCCACACTTGCTGGTGCGCTGATAGGATCTGTCGCTGCCTCATATTTGCCGGTCTGGTTGTTGAAACCGACCCTGCTTTGTTCCATGGTGCTGATGGCGCTGGTGATGCTGGTTCGCCCGGGTACAATAAGTCCCGCAGATGGAACGCCGGTGAGGAAACTCAATGAAACACCGCTGGCAATTGTTTCCTTGTTTTTTGCAGGCATGTATGGAGGATTCGTGCAGGCGGGTGTTGGCTTTATCCTTATCGCTGCACTTGCAGGTGGTTTAAGGTATGACCTGGTTCGTACCAACGCCTTGAAAATGGTTTGTACTGCCGTGTTAAGCGGGGTTGCGCTGATTGTATTCGTTGCCCGGGATCAGGTGATGTGGTTTCCCGGTCTTGTGCTCGCGGTGGGCATGGTCATCGGCGCTACATTGAGCGTTCGATTTGCCATCAGTGTAAGCCAAAAAACGCTAAAATGGCTGCTGCTGATTATGGTGTCAATTGCCTCCGGGGCAGCAATGTTGAGCTAAGAGCATGTACCAGTACTGTATTAAGAAGAAGTTAACTAACTCTTGTCCGTTTACTCACATGGAGCGGGCTCGTGGGCGAGTCCGATAGCCCTTCATATGCAATTTATTTTAAAGGCTAACGGTTTACGTATTTTGCGAATCTGGTTCAGACTTTGCAATTTACGGACAGGAACTAACTTATGAATGAATCACTAGAAAAGTATCCGCCAAATTTCATCCGCAGCATTATCGAGAGAGATATTGCTGACGGGAAGAACAGCGGCGCGGTGATCACCCGGTTTCCTCCTGAACCGAACGGCTATTTGCACATCGGGCATGCGAAGGCTATTTGCCTGAATTTTGGTATGGCGAAGGATTTTGATGGAACGACCTATCTGCGTTTTGATGATACCAACCCGCTGAAAGAGAAAGTTGAATACATGGAAGCCATCAAGAAAGACATCACATGGCTTGGGTTCGAATGGCGCGAGGTCCGCCATGCGTCAGACTATTTTGAACAGCTGCATAATTTTGCCGTGCGCTTTATCAAAGACGGGAAGGCATATGTTGATTCACTAACTGCAGACGAGATTAGAGCCTACCGCGGAACCCTGACTGCACCGGGAAAAAATAGCCCCCATCGGGACCGGTCTGTTGAGGAAAACCTGGATATGTTCGCGCGTATGCGTGCGGGCGAGTTTCCTGACGGCGAACATGTGCTGCGACTGAAAATAGATATGGCGGCGCCCAATATCAACATGCGTGACCCCACCATCTATCGTATTCGCCATACTGAACACCATCAAACAGGTGATGCATGGTGTATTTATCCGATGTACGACTATACCCATTGCCTGTCTGATTCTCTTGAAGGTATCACTCACTCCCTGTGTGATATCGGATTCGAAGATCACAGACCCCTTTACGACTGGGTGCTTGATGAGCTGGCGATGAATGCTCATCCGCAGCAAATAGAGTTTTCACGGCTGAACCTGCAATACACCATGATGAGCAAGCGCAAGCTCAAGCTGCTGGTAGATGAAGGTATCGTTGATGGATGGGATGACCCCCGGCTGCCCACGATCGCTGGTCTGCGACGTCGTGGCTATACACCCGAATCAATCAGGGACTTCTGTCGCCGAATAGGCGTCACCAAGAGTGACAACAATGTTGAGCTGGCGCTCCTGGAAAGCTGCCTGCGAGAAAATCTGGAGGCAACAGCACCGCGTGTCATGGGCGTGATCGACCCGGTTAAGGTCGTTATTACGAATTATGAGGAAGGGCAGGTGGAGAACTTGACGTCTGCCAACCATCCGAAAGACGAGTCTATGGGGACCAGGTCAGTGCCGTTTACCCGGGAACTCTACATCGACAGGGCCGACTTCAGGGAAGAAGCCAACCGCAAATACAAGCGCCTGGTATCCGGTAGTGAGGTTCGACTTCGTAATGCCTATGTCATCCGCGCAGACGAGGTCATCAAGAATGACGGTGACGAAATTGTCGAAATCAGATGTACCTTTGACCCCGATACTCTTGGTAAAAACCCGGAAGGCCGGAAAGTGCGGGGGGTTATACACTGGGTATCTGCACCCCACAGCCTGCAGGCGGAAATCAGGCTGTATGAGCCCCTGTTCACGGATGATTTTCCAGATGCGAGTGACAAGGACTACCATGATCTGATCAACCCGAACTCGGTAACGATCAGGCAGGGTTTTGTGGAGCAGAGCCTTGAGTCCAGTGAAGCAGGAAAACAACTGCAGTTTGAAAGGGAAGGTTACTTCTGCCTCGATAGCAATGATTCCAAGCCCGATAAGCTTGTTTTCAACCGGACGGTAGGTCTGCGGGATACCTGGGCAAAAATCGAAAAACGCTAGGCGCGTAATTGTTATGGTCGAGAATACCCTGTTTTTTCCTTCCTCAATATGCATAAAGGTGTAGAGAGATCGTGTCAGTCTCCATCGGTGATGTCAGGTCCGCCCATGAAAGAATTGCACCTCACATTCATCGGACCCCTGTTCAGGCGAGTCAGCAACTTGATGAGATTGTAGGCTGCCGCCTTCTGTTCAAGTGTGAGAATCTGCAGAAGGCAGGTGCCTTCAAATCCCGTGGTGCGGTAAATGCCGTCTTTTCTCTTTCTGAAACTAGCGCAAAAAATGGCGTTGCTACGCATTCATCCGGAAATCACGGTGCTGCACTGGCAAGAGCGGCACAGTTGCGTGGTATCAATGCCTACATCGTAATCCCCAGTGATACGAAGCAGGTAAAAAAGGCGGCTATCCTCGCCTATGGTGCCAGCATTATTGAGTGTGAGCCGACGCTGGATGCAAGGGAGGTCGCGCTGGAGCAGGCGGTCAGGGACACGGGTGCTCACTTTGTTCACCCCTATGATGATGACCTGGTTATTGCCGGGCAAGGAACAGCGGCGCTTGAGTTGCTTGCCCAGACCGGTGGGCTGGACTCACTTCTGGTGCCGGTTGGAGGCGGTGGATTAGTGGCGGGTTCGGCTATTGCTGCCCATCCCATGACCAGGGTCTATGCGGCTGAACCTGAAATGGCTGATGATGCCTATCGCTCGTTTAAAACCGGTGAACTCGTGACAAGTCATACCCCAAGGACGATCTGCGATGGTTTGCAGACAACTATTGGCGCAAGAAATTTTGCCATAATGCAAGATAAGGTCAGTGATATCCTCCTCGTCTCCGAGCAGGAAGTCATCGATGCAATGTACCTGTTGTGGACGCGCCTTAAGCAGGTTGTCGAACCTTCATCGGCTGTTACGCTTGCCGCAGTGATTCGTAATCAGAAACTATTTGCCGGACAAAAAGTTGGAGTGATATTAACAGGCGGAAATGTCGACCCCAACGATCTGCCTTTCACCTAAGCTGGAATTTTGCTTCGCCGCGAGTAACCTGGACAACCCTCGACACTGGTCTCTCCTGTTTAGAGGAGCTTGCTTTTATGATCAGCCCAGTACCGATCCCTGAGGTGTCGCTTGTACAACTTCCCAGTTGGCAGGCGAGGCAGTTCTTCTTCAAAGTCAACGGATCGCGGACACTTCTGGTGGGACAGATGTTGCGAACAGAAATCCATCAGTTCCTGCGCGAGATTCTCATCGGGAGAGATTTCAGGCATTGGCTGAATCACTGCCTTGACCTCTTCCCCCAGGTCAGGATGGGGAACACCAAATACTGCGGCATCAGCGACTTTAGGATGCGTAATCAGTAGGTTCTCAGCTTCCTGTGGGTAGATGTTCACGCCGCCGGAGATAATCATGAAAGTTGCGCGATCAGTCAGATACAGGTAACCATCATCGTCAAGATATCCCACATCACCGACGGTGCTCATGGAGCCATCAGTGGAGAACGCCTCTTTAGTTCTTTCCTTATCATTGAAATAGCTAAATTCAGACGCGGTCTTGAACCAAATTTCTCCCGGTACTCCCGGTTCTGAAGGGTTTCCATCATCATCCAGGATATGGACATCGCCCAGCATTATCTTGCCGACCGTCCCGGGGTGTGTGAGCCATTCCTCACTGTTGCAGGCTGAAAATCCGAGACCTTCAGTAGCGCCATAGTATTCAAAAAGGATCGGACCCCACCAATTGATCATCTCCTCCTTCACCTGGGGCGGGCAGGGCGCTGCAGCATGCACCGCGATCTCTAGTGAAGATACATCAGCAGCGATGCGAACTTCTTCTGGTAGCTTCAGCATGCGGCTGAACATGGTAGGTACGAGCTGGCTATGGGTAATCTGGTATCGTTTTACAAGGTCCAGATATTCTTCGGCATCAAATCGTTCCATGATGACAGCCGTTCCCCCGCAGCGAATCGTTAGACCGACAGCGGCGACGGGAGCAGAGTGGTACAGCGGGGCTGGCGATAAATAGATCATTCCTTCCCTGTATTGCCAGAGGTTGAACAAAAAGCTGTGTACCGCCAGTTTCTCATCGGGAAGAGCTTCAGGCAGTGGACGCAATATGCCCTTCGGGCGACCAGTGGTGCCTGAGGAATAGAGCATGGAGGTGCCGAGGCATTCGTCGGCAACTGGTGTAGTCGGCATGCTCGCGATGGCCTCGTCATAGTTACCAAACATATCTCCATCGCCTTCGCCATCCACGATGAGGCAGAGGGTGATATTCGGGCAATCAGCGAGGGCTTGCCTGACAATGCCCTGTTTTGCTGTCGAGGTGATTATGACCTGTGACTCACTGTTGTTGATGATATAGCTCAGTTCTTCTGCCGTGAGATAGGAATTAATGCAGGTGTAGTAGAGCCCGGAACGCTCACCGGCACCACAGGCTTCAGCATAGCGGAGGTGGTTTTCCATAAATATGGCGTAGTGATCGAGTCGCCCAAGCCCATGCTGTCTCAGGAAATGAGCCAGCCGGTTGGTTCGTTCGTCGAATTCAGCGTAGGTCAGAGACTCTCCGGAAGCAGCCATTATTATTGCTGGTTGATCGGCTCTTTCTTTTGCGTACTTGCCTGCATACATCCTGAGATATCTCCTCGCCTCGTTTCCTGTTATTGAGCAATTTCCCCGCACCTCGGCCAGTCACACCCTCACCCGGGCGCCCCTCGGCCGGGCACCCCTCGGCCGGGCACCCCTCGGCCGGGCGCCCCTCGGCCGGGCGCCCCTCGGCCGGGCATCCCCAGCCAGCTGCACCTCCCAAACGAAAGCCGGCCACAAAACATGGCTAATGTACGTATTTTGTCCTGCCTGGACAACGTATCATTCCATGACTGCAATTACACGACCTGTGGTCATGATAAACCAGGGAAAAGGAACGTATCTGCTCCAGTTGCGCGCTCTAAATGTGGCTCAGATAAATGTTGGTAAGTTGGGGCTGCTGGAAGTTTTGCCTGGCTACTATGCATACCTTGGCAGTGCCTTTGGTCCGGGAGGTCTAAATGCAAGAATCAGGCGACACCTGCGTCGGGATAAAAAGCTGCGCTGGCATATAGACTATCTCCGCAAATTTACCCTTGATACTTGTGCATACTATGAGGAGACTTCAAGAAAAGAATGCCTGTTTGCAAACGAATTGGTTGAGGCGGGTGGTCGTATCCTGCAAAAAGGCTTTGGGTCTTCTGACTGCAGCTGTGACTCTCACCTGGTATATTTTGAGAAGCAATTACCTATCAAGAAGTATGTCGTTGAACATAACCTGGTCAGGTTTCAGGGCTAATCGCTGCCAATTAGTTTGGTCACTTCCCCTGGCTCTGGAAAACGACCGGTCTCATATTTGGAATAGATAAGTTTACCGTCTACCAGTATATCAAATATCCCTTTGCCGTCGGCGCACAGTTCTGCAGCAACATCCAGGTCCTTACTAAGCTCTGCCGCCAAACTGGCCGCTTCTGGCTCATAATTTCACTGGGCGCAGTATTTGATTTCTATCTTCATTGTGTCTAATTACCTTGGTCTGACTGGGTTTTCAGGATTGAGTTTAGCGCTATTTTGTTTTTCTACCAACCACGATCCAGAGGGGGTCCGCAAGTCGTGGTGATCTGTCTAGGATTTCTACATCAGTAATCTGCCCTGTTTCCGTCATGTAGTTTGATACCAGTTCACATCGCTCTACGGGTGCTAATTTCAGGAAGGCATAAATCGCCTTAGTCGGAAACACTCTGTGTGACATGGCTACAATACACCTTCCTCCAAGTGTGAGGATCCTGGTAATTTCTGAAAAGACTTCATAGGGTTTTGTCAGGTATTGAATGGATACCGTAATCATTACTACATCATAACTGCGATCAGCGTAAGGCAGGTGAGTGGTCGTATTAAGGTTCTGGACGATGGAATCATCCAGCCTTGGGTTCTGGTCCAGTTCTTTGCTGTTCATGCCGAGACCTGATACATGCCGATAGCCGACTTCGTTGGGAAGATGAGAAACCCAGGAAGACATCAGGTCCAAAAGCCTGTCCGAAGGTGACAGGGTCTCGAGATAATATTTCGTTATTGCACTGATCGTCGCATCGTCAATATGGGTGGTGAAACGAGGGTCCCGGTAAAAATGCTCATCGGGGCTCTCATCTTCACGGGAAAAATATTGAGGCGGTAGATCTATTCTGCTCACCTGGGCTGTTCGTCTTTCTGCAGCCAATCATTGAATTCAATCCAGGCAACTCCCGTCTTACCCAGCGAGACGCTTAATCCTGTAAACTCGCCCCTGTCCATGGTGCCTCTGAAGTGATGATTGATTGCGGACATCATTGGGCTTTTTGCTCACCCTGTCAAAAGGAATAGCTACCATTGAAACTTGAGCTTTTGCCTGAAGTGTTTGAATACTATTCGTTTGGCGACTTGCAGGCGCTGAACCGACAGGTAACTGATATGAAGCACTTTGTTTGCTCTATTCCCGGTGACTATTCCCTATTAGTGGCAGCTGGGATGCCCGGAGAATCAGCAGGCAAGATTACTGATTTTGAAGAGGTGGAGAGTGGCTGGCGGTGTTTCAGAATTAGGGGCAAACTTTTATTCAGCGAAATCGGTGTGGCAGCCGATATCACAAGCAACCTCGCACGTGCAGCAATCAGTGTACTGGTGATAAGTGGCTACAAAACAGACTACTTCTTTATCAAAGCCGATGACCTTGAAGGTGCGATGGTCTGTTTACGCAGTGTAGGCCATGAGCTTGTGCCCTAAACAAGAGAGAAGCTCGTTTTGATCTAATACTAATTCGACGAAAATCAGTAGTTAGGATTGGATAGTTAGGCACCTGATCTGACGTGGCTAGCGCCAGGGATGGACGCGGGATGAGGCCATGGATGGCCGGTGCCACAGAAGATTAGGTGCCTAACTATCCAACCCGGTGTGTAACTAAGGACTGTTGAAAACATTTCAAATAGTTTGGTGAACTGACTCAAATTCGTCTGTCCGTTGCAACTTCCAGCGTTGCCGCGAGCCATGAGCGAACCCTACTGTCTGATCAAGGTTAACCAGCTTCCCGATCCCAGGTGTCCGGCCCAATCCCGTCCTTTTTCAGCACACTTTTCTGGGTCCGGTGAGTCCCGGTTTTTGGCAGTGTATCCCTGAACTCAACATAGCGGGGTACCATGAACTTTGCCAGGTTCTTTTCGCAGTGTGCTATGAGTTCTTTCGCACTCAAGGTAGCCCCAGGTTGCAACTGCACCGCCACCATCACATCATCTTCGCCCAAATCTGAGGGAACTCCATATACGGCAGATTCCAGCACTGCTGGAATATTGTTGATTTCGCGCTCTACTTCCCAGGCTGAAATATTCTCTCCCCGTCTGCGCAGTGAATCTGTTTTTCGGTCATCAAAGTAGAGGTTTCCATCTTCATCCGCATGCAGCATGTCACCCGTATGGAACCAGCCACCGACGATTCTTGCTTTGCCAGCATCCTCGTTCTTGTAGTACTCAACCTGGCGTGTCTTGACATCATCAACTTCAAAGATCAGCTCGCCACTGGTACCGACCGGGACATCAGCGTCATCATCGTCAACCAGCCTGTAGGGGTTGGTGGGCTTGCCGATTGAACCTTTGGGCGCATTGCCGAAATTCATGACTGCAAAGCCGCCACCATCGACAGCGGCATAACCTTCAACGATAAAGACCCCATAACGCTTCTCAAACTCCTCCCAGACAGACGCTGGGCAAGCTGCACTTAATACGGTTTTAACTGGATTGTCTGCATCGTTATCTCTTTTCGGTTGCTTGAGCAGGATGGGAATCATAGCCCCAAGGGCGTTGAAGGTAGTGACCTTGTATTTACGTATTTCATCCCAGAAACGACTGGCAGAAAATCGCTTCGACAAAGCCAGTGTTGTTCCGCTGGAAAGGGCGCGAAGCGTTGAGAGCCCGAGCGCATTGGCATGGAATAGGGGCAGGCAGGTATACATGATCTCTTCATCTTCAGGGTTGTTCTGAAAGAAAGCCCCGAACGCATTTGCTCCTCCTATGTAGCGGTTCACGACACCTTTTGGCGCACCGGTAGTACCGGACGTATACATAAGGGCTGATAGTTCACCATTTTTTATTTCGACCCCAGGATTTTCAAAGGATGCCTGCATCAAATCAGCCAGTAGTATCCAGTTTTCTGGTACGCCAGGCACATCCACCCTGTTGGTAACGATATGCTTAAGTTTGCCCAGGCTACCCTCGATTAGTGTGACTTCTTCAACGAACGTATCGTCAACCACCAGCAGGGAGGAGTCAGAATGATCGATGATATGCCTTAAGCCTTCACCCTTGAGGCCTGTATTAACAGGAACAGCATAGGCATTGAGTTTCTGGATGCCGAAGTACACATACAGCCATTCAGGCGAATTTGCCATCATGATGGATACACCTGTCCCCGGACCGACACCAAGGGCAGCCAGGCCATTAGCCGCACGGTTTATCTCCCGGTTAAGATCAGCGAATGAAATAACCCTGTCCTCAAACAGCAGGAATGGTTTGTCCTTAAGATTATCCGCCTGTGCTTCAATGAGGGCTGCCAGCGTCGTGGGTCCATCGGTCATGTGATACTCCTTTGGGGAAACTCTACCAGGGCTGTTATTGTCGCTTACCCTGAACCTTGTCGTCTATCATCAGGGTAATGGTGAAATGACCACCTTGACGGGGGTCAAATTTTAACCAATAAACCGCTAGAGTCAGAAATCGTTACTTCTTTGATATAGATCAGCGTTTTTAACCTGTGTCGGCAAAACAATGAAATTGGTTTACCGGACCATAGTTGGAAACACTTTACGTATAATGGTCCGTCTGTGGAAGGCTGCGTGATATGACGCGGTCCAGCGAATTTAGAGCGAAATCACCCCGTGGTCAGAGAGGATCAGAATGAGTCACGTCATAATATGCCGGGAGGCACTGGAAGATTCAGTGCTTGGTAGTCTTGCCCTCGCGCGTGCGTTTGCAAATAAGGGTGAAACGATAGCAGTCGTATTTACCAGTGAAGCACTAGATGCCCTTGATAAGGGGACCTTCGAATGGTCGAGGAATTTCAAGACGAGAGAGGCTCAGGCGGCTGTGATTGCGACAGCAGAGGAAAGTGGTCTGCCCCTTGCGCATAGGGAACTGGATAGCCGCTGGTCTGATATACGCGGGTTTGTTGTTTCCATGAAAGGGCTGCAGGGCATGCAACTGATTGCCTGTCCAATCTGGTGCAGGCTACTTGGGATTGATGAAGGGCTGGATTACCTTGAACGCATATCGGAAGAGCAACTGGTGGACCTGCTGCAAACAGCAGATACAGTCATAGGAGGTTACTAATGTCTGAGTGGACTGATTGGCAAGCGGTGGAAGGATTTGAAAATAAGGCCATCATTTTTGAGACACGCCAGCGAAAAAGGGGCGGGGGTGTTGCGAAACTCACCATCAATCGTCCGGAGAAAATGAATGCCCTTAATGGAGAGGCTTTTTCCGGCCTCTTGCGTGGCATAGGGATGGCAGACCAGGATCCCGGGATCGGCGTTATTGTCATTACGCATAATGGCCCGCATTTTGGTGTTGGTGGGGACTTAGCGGCTGGCGTAAACGCGGACATGGCCCAGGTGGACCCGGCAATCAGGAGATGCAAGAAGCCAGTTATTGCGGCCGTGCGCGGTTATTGCATTGGGTTCCAAAATCATATGGCATACACCTGCGATTTTACCGTCGCTGGAGAAAGCGCCGTGTTTGGCCAAAATGGTCCGAGGATAGGCAGTCCTGCTTCAGGTCACATGGTTGCCAGTTCAACCCACGTTGTCGGCATGAAGCGCGGCAAGGAATTGTGGCTGCGCTGTCGGCATCTAAGTGCCCAGGAGGGTCTTGAGGCCGGATTATGCAATGTCGTTGTCCAGGATCGCTTTATTGATGGCGAGGTGGAAAAGATCTGTGATGACATTCTGGACCTGGTACCAACCTGTATTGCCACCATAAGGCAGAGCTTTGAGGCAGTTGATATGCCTTTGCACTACTCGGATAACTTCATCGGCATGATGCATCGCAATCACTTCCAGTCGCCGGATGTACAGGAAGGCGGTCTTGCTTTTTTTGAGAAACGAAAACCAAACCACTGGACCAAAGAATTAATTGAGAAGCGCCGCTGAAGCTGACACTGCAGCAAAACCAGGTGAGGCCTATTTGACCTGAATCTTGCGCGAGCCTACCAGTTTAGCCTCTCTTCGCCTGAGGGATTCGAGCAGTCTCCTGGCTGGAATCCTGCGAGTACACCTTTTGCAGCGGCCGCAATTATAGGTTCTGCGTGGATTCTCCCAACAGACTCGAAGCGCATCCATCAGGTACTGGTCCCTCGCCATGTTCTCCTGTTTCTCAGGCAGTGTCAGTTTATTAAAGTCATGAATAACCATACCTGGTTCAAACCCCTCCTCTGGTTGCTGAAATTTATCGTTGCCGGGAATCAGCAAGTCTGAAATGTGTCCGCCCAGAATGCTTCCAAGCCCAGCATAAAAAGAATCAGCAAGAAGCGTTTCAGATATTCCAAGTGTCGCCAGCAAGTCATGCAGGTTGGTATCCAGGACCAGCAACTCTTTATTCAGCTCCGCAGACTGATACTGGATTCTCTGCAGTTCAGACTTGAGAACGTGTCGGCTACTTTGATGCTGGTCCTCATCCCCATGGAGTCCGTTCAGGAATACGAGGGTAGAGACCTCATCCTTGTATTGCGCAAGCATGTGGAAAGCATCAATTCCACCGTCGAAAAGCAGTCCCTGGCGACGGCCTTTGGTCACACCTTCAGATGTCGGTTGAACGCCAGGCCTGCTGTCGGTGCTGGCCAGCTCACTGTTGGGTCTATCGTTCGTTGGGAAGTAACCGCGACTGAGGCGATTAATAGACCGGGTGCTGACCCCGGATGGAGTTGCATCTGCCGACAGGTTGATATTTTGTGGAATGGTGATCGATGACATGAGCAGAAAGAGAGCATCGGCAGGATTTGGACAGGGTTCCCCCTGCCACCCGATATTTACCTCACAAGCCTTATCCCGCCAGGAAATACCGGCGGTGACTTTCTGCAGGGCTCCATGTGAAGTTTGCTGCAATTCATTGATATATAGGGTCGAGCTCATGAAGGATTCATTTTCCTTATTTAAAGACGCCTATTATGTCGTGAATTGGTGAGTACAGGCGAATTCTCCCTGGATGCCAAATATCACTGGAATTCATTTCAATTTAATGGCGGGTCATTATAGAATTCGCTCCATCACATGACTGGCGATTATTAGGTGGGTTTGACCACTAGGAAGTGTGAAACTCGCAAAGAAGCCGTTCGCCTGGGCGCCCAAACATCGTTAATCCGGAGTCCGCCCCATGCCTACAAATCTTGAACTATTGGAACAAAATGATCCCGCGGTCTTTGCCGCTCTGCGTGGCGAGGAAGCGAGACAGCGAGTTGGTATTGAACTGATTCCGTCAGAGAACTACACGTTTCCAGAAGTACTTGCAGCGCTCGGTAGTGTGTTCACCAATAAGTACTCAGAAGGCTACCCGGGACGCCGTTACTATGGTGGGCAGGAATTTACCGATGAAATCGAAAACCTTGCCAGGGATCGAGCGAAGGCAGTATTCGGGTGCGAACATGCCAACGTGCAGCCTCTCTCAGGGTCAGCCATGAATCAGGCCGTGTACCTGGGGCTTTTAGAACCGGGAGACACCATTCTGGCAATGGATCTTTCCCATGGCGGACACCTGACACACGGTGCACCAGTTTCCCATATGGGCAAGATGTTCAACTTTGTACGTTATGTCACCGACCCCAGCGATGGATCCATCGATTACGATCAGGTCAGGAAGGATGCGCTGGAACACAAGCCAAAATTGGTCCTCTGTGGTTACACCTCCTATCCTCGTGATATTGATTACGAAAAATTCAAGGGAATAGCCGATGAAGTTGGCGCGGTTTCCATGACTGATGCCTCCCATTTCGGTGGTCTTGTGGCCGGCGGGTCGATGAAAAACCCTTTCGACTTTGGTTTTGATGTTGTTACGACAACGACCCATAAATCGCTTCGCGGTCCCCGTGGCGGTATGGTCCTATGCAGGAAACCCTTTGCCAGCAAAATCGATAAGTCTGTATTTCCAGGGCTTCAGGGCGGGCCACACATGAATGCAATCGCGGCCATCGCTATAACTCTGCAGAAGGCGCAGAGCGAGGAATTCAAGCAGTATGCCAGGCAGGTTTTGATCAATTCCAGGACCCTGGCAGATGCCCTGATGGAGAAGCAGGCGACACTCGTAACCGGTGGCACAGATAATCACATGATGGTGGTTGATACTGTCGCAAGTTTTGGCCTGGATGGAAGAGTGGCGGAGGAGGCCCTCGACAAGGTTCAGATTACAACCAACAAGCAGATTATTCCGGATGATCCAAATCCACCACTGCGACCAAGTGGTATCCGAATAGGTACACCTGCAGCAACGACGCGAGGCATGGTAGAAGAAGATATGCGTCAACTGGCCGACTGGATCATAAAGTGCCTGCAAAACCCTGAGGATGAGGCGAGCCTGTCACAGATCAGGGACGATGTTGAAGCCTTTTGTGGCCGGTTTCCGGTACCCGGAATCTGACCTTTATTTTTTTCCGGTAGCCTGAGATTACACGTCGGGCTACAGGGACCTCTGAAGAAAATGATCAGGTGCGCTGGTTACTGAATAGTGAGTTCACTTCGCCAGTCGCTGCCAGCCACATCCAGCCCATTGATGATCTTTTCTGCTTCCTCCAGCAACAGGTCTGGGTCCCCCCGGGACTCGAAATTAACTCGCACTAGAGGCTCGGTCTTTGATTGACGAAGTGAGAAGCGCCAGTCCCCCGGCATGTCGAAGCTCAAACCATCGAAAAAATCGACCCTGCGGGCGACCTTCTCGTATCCCCTCAAGGTGGAAGAAAAGGCCGCTTCGGCATCTACCAGCGGGACACTGATTTCAGGTGTGCAGCAGACATTGTTGCGGTATTCACTGACCAGATCGTTGATGGTCTGCCCCGAGTTCTTGATAACTTCAAGGACCTTTAACCAGGCGAACATGCCACTGTCACAGTAGTAAAAATCACCAAAGTAGTGATGGGCAGATAGTTCACCGCCATAGATAGCATTGTGTTCACGCATCGCCAGTTTCATGAATGCATGACCCGTTTCTGCAGGAACGGGTCTGCCGTCATACCTGTTTATGACATCGAGGGTGTTAAGGCAGAGTTTAGTGTCGAAGACGATGGCAGCGCCCGGAGATGTTTCAAGGAAGCTGCTCGCCAATAATCCGATGATGTAATAGGTGGGGATCAGGTTTCCGTCCTGGTCAAAAAATACGCAGCGATCACAGTCTCCATCCCAGGTCACACCCAGGTCAAACGCCCGGCCTGCCATAAAATTTTTCATTTCTTTTGCGAGATGAGGGTTGGCGGGGTTTGCACCCTGGCTCGGGATGGGACCAGGTTCCTTTCGAAACCAGGAGACGGGGATCTGTAGTTCGTGCGCCAGCGTATCAGCCAGCGTTACGGCGGTGCCATTCAGGCCATTTAGTGCGATATGGGTACTGGTCAAGGGTTGGAACTGTGTCTTGATGAAGTCAATGTAGTGGGGGTGGAGATCAACTTTGGTTACTGTACGGGAGGCTTGCTGTGCTGGTGGTCCCATGGTCTGCATGAGTCGTTCAACTTCCGCCAGCCCCGTATCATAGGTAACGGCAACTCCGCGGCTCAGCACACATTTGAAGCCGTTATATTCCGGTGGATTGTGGCTTGCCGTTACGATAATTGTTGCATCAATGTCGTCTTGTACCGATGAGAAGTAGCCAAGTTCGGTTGTGCACAATCCAAGGTCCATCACTTCGACTCCGGCTGCAGCGAGGCCTTCATTTAAAGCGTGCTGGAGTGGCGCGCTGGACTCACGCATGTCCCTGCCGGTTGCAACTGTGCCACCGAGAGCGAAATGTTTTACAAAGGCAGCTGCGAAGCTAAGCGAGAACGCTTCGTCAATTTCCTCCGGATAGATACCGCGTACATCTCCTAATCTGAAGGCACTTGAGGAATTGTTGTTCATTGAAAATGTCACAAGCAGTTCCGGGTTTTTAACTGAGTAGGCGCACTATGCCTGAATTTCCTTCGACCTCGACCATCTGGCCGTCTTCCAGGTCGTTCATAAGATTGACTATCCCGGCGATGCAGGGTTTGCCATACTCCCTTGCCACAAGGGCGCCATGTTGCAATTCACCGCCAACTTCCAGCAACACAGCGGCGGCATTAATGAATAGTGGCGTCCACCCAGGGTCTGTCGTGTGGGCGACCAGAATATCTCCCGGGAGGAGTTTTTTTTCAAACGGATCATGCAAGACTTTCACCGGACCGGAGATAACACCGGCAGAGAGGGGAACGCCTGACAACTGACCTGGTATTTTTTCGCGTAACGGTCGAATAATCCTGCCACGTGAGTCGATGAAGTGGGGGAAATGTAGAACACGTTTGGCTCTTGCGGTATAGGCATCGCGGTTGTCCAGGGCATGATGGATATTGAATGCGGTACTTTGTTGACCCTGGTAAATCTCATCGAGCGTCATGTCAAAAATGTCGTCGACCTTGTCGAGCCGATTCTGCCCCATCCAGGTTTCAGCGGTGATCAGGAGATATTCGCGGAAACGCTTGTTGATCTTGACCAGGTGGTCCTTGGGTTTTTCACGGACCTTCTCGAATGCGATCATGATATTGAAGGATCCAGATAACCGGCGTTGATTTTGCGGAGAGAGTTGACGTTTTAGTTTTTCGAAAGCAATCGGGCGTTGATCTACCAACTTTTGATGCGCTGCACCGGGATCGAAGTTTCGGTCTCCACCTGCAAGGTCGGCGATTTGTTTCAACGCCACCATTGGATCGTCACCATATTTAGGATTGGCGAGGTCCATCTCCAGTGCCCCGCGGCAGCCGAATCTCGCCTGGAAGTCGTCCCACTGCTGCATGAATTCCAGGTCCAGGGAGCGGTCAAGGATCATCTCTCGGAGCTTCTCAAGATTCTGGAACCTATTCGCATCAAGGGACATGGCAAGACGATGCAGTGCAATCCCCATATCCAGCACCATGTCCTCTGCACCTGATTTGATCTGTTCTACCAGTCGTGACTGTTCTGGAGAATGGTTATCGATAACTGAACCGAACCTGTTTGTACCGGCAAAGATGTACAATCCCAGTGCAGGTGCCGTGCTTATCTGCGTAACTTCCATCAGCCGCGAGTAGTAGTGGTGCAGGAAATCATGAACATTAAGATTGGTGGGAATGGGTTGATTGAGAAAATCATCAAACTCAGCGATGGTTTTATCGTAGTGTTCGAGAAACTTTTTACGCCGAAAATATGCGGCAAGGAAATACCAGGACAGTGTCCTGAATCGCCACAAGATGCGAAAAAGTAATGGCAGGCTGCTGAGCCGTGGCATCATTCTTGCGGATTTCATCTGGTAGACCGAAAGGTCACAGGTTTCTACGATTTCGGCGATTGTGGTATCAATGAAATCTTTTGTGGTTGCGATGCTGGTGATGTCGATACGTGACATTACCTTAGAGAAGTTTAGATAAAGGCGTGTGCCTGTGCTGAACAGAAAGCCTTTCTTTGGCGGCTTATCGAGTCGGTAAAAATTGGTTACGGCAAAAATTAACGTACTGATCAGGTACACAATCGTGTCGTTGGTCACTCGGGACACAGGCCCGCTGATCGTGATGCCATCAGCAAGGCTTGGGTCCAGAAATAGGGTGCGTTTTTCACCGGGCTCGGTCTGCATTGACGCAGGAAGCGGTATATAGGTGGTGATGGGTCTTGCCTGGAGCAATGACAACTCGCCGTTGGCAAAAGCCCACTCTATATCGACTGGCTCGTTTCCGAGGGATTCTATCTCACCAAGTTTACTCGCTATTTCGTTAACCTGCCTTGCTTCAAGGCAGGGGTCGCCAGACCTGTCGTCACCGATTGACTGGTGGAGCAGCCGGTTTGTATGCTTTTCAACTGTCCAGCTATCCGGCGTAATGAGTCCTGAAACAAGGGCTTCCCCTGACCCTGGTATAGCGTTTATTAGTACCTCATCATAGTCATTGTTGATAGGGTTTAAGGAGAAAGCGACGCCCGATATATCACTGTTTACCTGCACCTGGACGATTACGGCAATGCTTGGCGCGGGTGATGCAAGTTTCATCTGGTGTTTATATATAAAGACGCGAGCATCCAGACAAGAGAGGTAGCATTTGTGGATTGCGTTAATGACCTCTAATGCCGTTAAGTTCAAGAATGATTCGTAAAGCCCAGCGAACGACGAGTCTAAGAGATCTTCTTCGGGTGAGGATGAACGTACTGCGAAGGTGGTATTGCCCAGTGATCTGCACTCTTCAGCAATAAGGGCAGTTTGTTTCTGTGTTAACTGAAATGTGGAGACAGCCTTCTTTAACTCCTCACAGCTGGCGGTAAACCCTTCCTGGTCAAGCGGATCGCCAGAGCAGACCTGTCGCCATTCAGGTAAATCTACAACCTGACGATTCCAGTCAACAAAAAAATTGGTCCCGAGAACGAACCCCCTGGGGACATTGAACCCGGCATTGATAAGAGTAATGAGTGAGGCAGCTTTGCCACCGACCTGAGCTGTTTTTGCATCGGGACTATCACTTAATCTGATGAGGTCTTGCATCATTGATTGAGGGTAAAGGGAATCTGAGTTAATAGTCCAGTGGTTTCCCGACATTGGGTTAGTCAGCTTGGTGATGAGATAATATTCGCACGTGCCGATTGGTAGCTTGAATAATGCAAAACGAGGCTAATTCAATTTATACTGCCAGGCTGTGTAGCTCGGAATAATCCGGGTACCGGACGCCACCATAGGGAAAAAATAGAGGGCTAATGCATGAATCTCGAAACTTTTCGAAGTGAAACAAGGGGTTTTCTCGAGGCCAACTGCCCACAGAGTATGCGCAATAAGGCGCTCCATTTCGAAGATGCCCATGAGATCTACAGTACGGCAGATGCTGATCTTT